>Ga0209087_1001004_pt1 | contig 16965 bp, 17 predicted proteins | sample S_130805_EF_Meta_FD_187321 | JGI IMG/M metagenome (GOLD analysis project Ga0209087, IMG submission 187321) | Freshwater microbial communities from Lake Simoncouche, Canada to study carbon cycling - S_130805_EF_MetaG (SPAdes) (version 2) | ecosystem: Environmental > Aquatic > Freshwater > Lake ... | reverse complement strand
AAAAAGAACGGCTAATCCATTTATAACTGGTTTCGCCCTAAGTCATTATGTCCAAAAAAGACTATTATGATATTCTTGGTGTAACCAAAAAAGCAACTCCTGAAGAAATAAAAAAAGCTTATAGATCTCTTGCGATGAAATATCACCCTGACAGAAACCAGGGAGATAAAACTGCTGAGGGAAAATTTAAAGAAGCATCTGAAGCATACCAAGTTTTATCTGATCCAAAGAAAAAATCTTCCTATGATCAGTTTGGACATTCTGCATTTGAGGGTGGACCTAGTGGCGCTGGAGGTTTTGATTTTGGTGGTTTTGAATCTGGTGCATTCTCCGACATCTTTGATGATTTTTTTGGCGATTTTATGGGCTCTGGTCGAAGCGGAAGGGGTTCTAAAAAATCAAGATCCAATCGCGGATCTGATTTAAAAATTAATTTAGAAATAACCTTAGAAGAAGCTTTTCTTGGAAAAAAACAAACTATCAATTTATCTTCAAATGAAAAATGTGTAAAATGTTCAGGAAGTGGTGCAGAACCTGGTTCGAAACCAAAGAAATGCTCAACTTGCGATGGACATGGAAAAGTAAGGACACAGCAAGGTTTTTTCACTCTACAACAAACATGTCCAGATTGCGGAGGGGAAGGTGAAATGCTTTCCAATCCATGCAAGGATTGTAAAGGATCTGGTGCGACTAAAACAAAAAAAAATCTCTCTATTCAAATTCCAAAAGGGGTTGATGATGGAACTCAAATAAGATTGTCTGGAAAAGGGGATGCTGGGTATAGAGGAGGATCTAATGGAGATCTTTATGTATTTATAACAGTTGAAAAGCATAAGATTTTTCAACGATCTGAAGAAAATCTATATTATAAATTACCTATATCAATGATTGATGCTGCGCTTGGCTCGGAAATAGAAGTTCCAACTATCGACGGAGGAAAATCAAAAGTTAAAATTCCAGCAGGAACACAATCTGGAAAACAGTTTAGACTTAAAAGCAAAGGCATGCCTGTTATTAGAGGCGAACATTACGGAGATTTATACCTAGAAACAAATGTAATAATTCCTGAAAGCTTATCAAAAGAACAAAAAGACTTGCTCGAAAAATTTAAATCTTTAGAAGATTTAGATAGTAATTCAGAAATAAAAAGTTTTATAAATAAAGCTAAAAAATTTTGGGGCGGTAATTAATGAAAAAAATTAAAATTACAATCACTGGTGCCCTTGGAAGAATGGGAAAAATTCTTATAAAAAGAATCTCCAGAAATAAGAATTTAAAATTATTTAGTTTAACAGATGTAAAAGTTGGGCAAAAAATTAATGGAATTAAAATACAAAGAAATAATTTAGGAGCATTTAAAAAGACAGATGTCATTATTGACTTCTCAAGACCTGAGGCTTCTATTGAAGTTTTAAATTATGCAAAAAAATTGAAAAAAAAGATTGTCATTGGAACAACAGGTTTTACTAAAAAGCAAAATAATTTAATTAAAAATTACTCCAAAAAAATTGCTATATTTAAATCTGGCAACATGAGTCTTGGTATTAATCTTCTTGAATATATTGTTAATATTTTTTCAAAAAATATACCTAACAACTATCAAATTGGGGTTAGTGATAATCACCATAAAAACAAAGTTGATTATCCTTCTGGAACAGCACTAATGCTGGCGAATGCGGTATCAAAAGGTAAAAATAAAAGTCTAGAAACTATAAAAGGAAAAATGTTCTTGAATAGTTCAGGAAAATTACAAAAAAATAAAATTAATTTTTTCATTACTCGGAAGAGCAATACTATTGGCAAACATTCTGTAAGTTTTAATAATAGTATAGAAAATATAGAATTAAAACATACAGCTTTTTCAAGAGATCTGTTTGCTGATGGAGCGTTAAATGCTGCTATATGGATTAGTAAAAAAAATAGGGGCTTATTTAATATGCAGGATATCCTTGGTCTAAAATAAGTCCTCCCAAAAAACTCTAAATGCTTCTAAATCACAACAAAGCTTTGCGTTTAATTAAACTGCTAGATAAAACAATAAAAAATCCTAAAACATCACTAAAATACAGAAATAAATTTACCCTACTTACTTCTGTAGTGCTTTCAGCTCAGTGTACTGATGTGAACGTAAATAATGTTACTAAAAATATATATAAAAAACACTACACCCCAAAACATTTTGTAAATCTTGGAATAAACAAAATAACAAATCTTATTAAAAGTATAGGACTTTTTAATAACAAAGCAAAAAATATATATCTATTATCAAAAATTTTATTAGAAAAATATCAAAGCAAAGTTCCGGGTAAATTTGAAGACTTAATACTTCTTCCAGGTGTTGGTAGAAAAACTGCTAATGTAGTTTTAAATGAAGTTTTTAATAAACCAACTATCGCTGTGGACACTCATGTTTTTAGAGTGAGTAATAGAACGGGTCTTTCTAATGGAAAAAATCCTGAACAAGTTGAAAACCAACTTTTAAAAATAATTCCTCAAAAACACATAAAAAAAGTCCACCATTTAATACTTTTGCATGGAAGATATATCTGTAAAGCCAGAAAGCCGTTATGTAAAAAATGTGTAATTAATAAAATTTGTCTATACAAAGAAAAATATGAATAAAAAAATATTAGGCATAGGTAATGCTATTGTTGATGTCTTAGCGAGGGTAGATGATGATTTTTTAAATAGAAATAATCTCACAAAAGGTTCTATGAAACTTATAAATCAAATCGAATTTGAAAATCTTAAAAATAATATTAAAATTGAAAAAGTTGTAGCAGGTGGCTCGGTTGCAAATAGCATGGCTGGAATTGCTTACTTAAAAGGAAAGTCTTCTTTTATTGGAAAAATTAGCGCTGATAAATTTGGAGACATGTACAAAAAAAGCCTAAAAGATATAAGCGTACACTTTCCTTATATTGAAAAAAATGAATCTTTGGCTACTGGAGCATCTATTATTCTAATCACTCCAGATTCTGAGAGAACTATGTGCACTTATCTTGGAATTTCTTCACATCTTGCCGCTGAAGATGTAACTGAAAATAATATCTTAGACTATGATTTAATTTTTTTAGAGGGGTATCTTTGGGACAAAGGTACTAGTGAAAAATTGTTTAAACATGTAATCACTTTAGCAAAAAAAAATAAAGTTAAGATTGCAATGAGCCTGTCTGATATTTTCTGTGTTACCAGACATAAACAAGATTTTTATAACCTTCTCAAAAATGATCTTGATATTTTAATAGGGAATGAAAATGAAATAAATGAATTAACAAATAAAAAAAATTTATTAGAATCTATAAATCAATTAAAAGAATTTAGTAAATTAATAGTTATCACAAGAAGCGAAAAAGGAAGCTTAGCTATTCAAGATAATGAGGTTATAAATTGCGGAAGCATTAAAGTTGATAAAGTTTTAGATTTAACTGGGGCTGGTGATTTATTTGCTGCTGGTTTTTTAAAAAAATATATTGAAAAATCTGATATCAAGCATTGTCTGAATTCTGGATCAAAACTTGCATCTCAAATCATACAAAAAATAGGCGCAAGACTTTAAAAAAATTTTATAATTAAATATAATATAAGGAGTTCTTCTCCGTAATAAAACTTTTATCATTAAAAATACCTTTCATTTTTTTCCTAAGCCTATGAAGATTAGTTTCAAATGCATGACTATCCAAAGTAAATTTATATTTCCAAACTTTTTCTAGAATATCTTTTTTTGATAATCCATTATGTTCAATTAAAATTAAAATAAATTTTAATTCTTTTTCCGTAAGCTTAGTATACAAATTATTTTTACTAATAGTTTTTTGATTAGAATCAATGGAGTAATCTCTAATCTTAATTTTTGATTTTCTAAAAAATTTATATTTAATAATTAATATCTTAAGTATTTCTTTAAAAGACAAAAAGTCCAACGGTAATGATAATGATAAGTTAAAATTTGATAATTTTAACTTATTTTTAATTAAATATTGATCATTCTGTAATAAAAAAATATTAGGTAAATTTAAATTAATCAAACTCTTAATATCTGTTAAACTAAACTTTTCTGGAAATATTATCCTAACTATATCTTTTTCTGAGGTATTTTCTAAATAATTTCTATTTATTTTATCAAAAAAATGCATCGACTGGTTATCATTAATCTCTTTTAACAAAGAATAAAAAGTTTTTGATCCAAGAATATGTAATTGTGTATTATCCATTAATTTTTTAAATATATATCAACAATGATTATTGTCAAAAAAACTAGGGAATTATTTTTTTTAAACAAAAAATATAAATGTGCCTTAGGATATGAGGGTATAAAAAAAATTAAAAAAGAAGGAGATGGAGCAACTCCTTCTGGAATCTATAATCTAACCAAAATTTATTATCGAAAAGATAAAATCAAAAAAATTGAAAGTCCTTTAAGAAGAATTTCTATTAAAAAAAAAATGATCTGGTGTGACGATAGCAATAGTTATTTTTATAATAAACAGACATATTTGCCTAAAAAATTTTCTTATGAGAGACTTTATCGGAAAGATAACATTTATGACATTATTGTTGTCCTTGATTACAATCTAAATCCAATTAGAAAAAATAAAGGTAGCGCAATATTCTTACACATTTCAAAAAAAAATTACAAGCCAACTAAAGGCTGCATTGCTGTTAAGAAAAAAGATCTTTTATTTATTCTTAAAAATATTACAAAAAAAACTAAAATTAAAATTAATTAAAATTAAATTCTTTGACCAAAAATTGCAGATCCAATTCTTATAAATGTTGCACCATGATTAATAGCATCTTTATAGTCATTGCTCATACCCATGCTAAGTTCTGAAAGTTCATTCTTTTCTGCTAATTTTTTTAACGATAAAAAATGAGAATGCGGATCATGATCTACTGGTGGAATGCACATTAATCCTATCACATCTAAACCTAAGTCGATTTTAGTATACTTAACAAAATCATCAACTAAATTTGCTGAAATTCCAAATTTTTGCTTCTCACCACCTAAGTTAACTTGAATGAAATATTTAATTTTTTTATCTGCAATTTTTTCTTCTTTGCTAAGAATATTTGCAAGTTTTTCAGAATCTAAGGAATGGATATAAGAAAAAATCGAGACGGCATCTTTTGCTTTATTGCTCTGCAGATGACCTATCAGGTGCAATTGAATTGCTTTATTCTCCTTTAATAAATTAGACCATTTATTAATAGCTTCTAAAACTTTATTTTCACCATAATGTAAATGACCATAATTAATAAGTGCACTAACGGCCTCTAAAGGAAATGTTTTTGTTACAGCAATAATATTTGCTTTATTTGAAAGTTCTTTAACAATATCATTAATTTTTTTAAAATTTGCCAAAGCATGAGTAGACATTTAAATAAAAATTATATTGAAAATTTTTTCTTTTTTACCGACCAAATAAATAATAAAATAATCAATCAAGTATTAAAGTTTAAAAATATTAGCGTTATTTATAACACATTAAAAAAAAGTGAGAATTTAAAAGAACTGGGGAAAATACAAACATTCTGTAAAAAAAATAATATTAAATTATACATAACAAATAATTATAAATTAGCCATAAAAGTCAAATCTGACGGCGTTTTTTTAAACAATCAATTTAAACAAAAGTTAATTTTCAACTGCAACAAACTTAATTTTAAAACAATAGTTGGGGTTCATTCACAACAGGAATACTACCAAAAAACAAAGGAGATATTCGATGATACAATAATATCTCCAATTTTTTTTAATAAAAAATATTCAGTAAATAAGATCCTCAATCCAATCAAATTCAATTTACTGTCATTAAATTGGAGGGGAAGAAAATATGCTTTGGGAGGAATTAATTTGGGTAATTTAAAAAAAACTTACTTAACTACTTCTTATGGGGTCGGATTTATCTCATTAATTAAAGACGTCAAAATAAAAAAGCCCGCCTGTTTTTTTAACAGACGGGCTTTTTATTAATATAGATAATTTAAACTATATTAGAAGTTTGTGCTAAGTCTAACACCTAACTGTTTACCTTCAGCAGAAGCAGCTGTTGAGCCGTTCGCGCCATTGATAAGGTCATAGTGTCCGATAATCGCAACAGGTCCTAAATTGTAACCAATTTGAGCTGTTTTGATTTTTTCGTTTTCTGCAGCATTGTCTATTCTGTTAACAGTGTACTGAGCACCTAAAGACAATTCTTTATTAACTGCAAATGTTGCAGAATATAAAGTCGCCTTCATGTTAGTTTCAGTAGTAGTGTTATCAGATGATCTGTTTTGTTTTAGCTGTTCAGCACCAAAACCAAATTGACCAGTTGTATAACCGATACCATAAGTTGTTCCTGTTAGATCATTTCCAGTTGAAGTAGATTTTGTCTCTTTGTTTTTGAATGCATGAAGGTTTAAACCTGCAACACCAAAAGCGTTAGAACCAACTAGACCAACTTCATAGTTAGAGTTTCTTTCTGCAGAAACTGTTACTGATTGATCACTCGCACCTCTGTCTCCTCCGTTTGGAGCTTTAACAGCAGATAAAGTTAAACCAGTTCCTGGTATAGCTTGAACGATACCGTAGTACATAGCTTCTTTAGTTCTAGCACCAACTTGGTCTGTAACAGACAAGTTCCATGCAGTTCCAAATCCAACATCATCTAAATGAGATCTGATCATTGGAGCAGAGTGTTTAGTTGAGTTTTGAACGTGATCGATACCAACTGTTAAAGTTGTAGATCCAGCAATGATGTCAATGTAGGTATTTTCATTACTGATTGAACCTAAGCCTGTTGAGTAAACAGCTGTTGCGTTTCTAGTATTACCAGTAAGAGCTGTTGAATCACCATCAAACTCTAAAGCAAAACCAGCGGCATAATCAAGACCGTTATTTAGTTTTCCTTTTGATTGAACGTTTAATTGTGCTTCTCTACCAAGACCATTTCTTGATGCCATTGTTAAAGTAGATTGACCATCATTCGTAATTGAACGGTAATGAAGATCTAAGCTACCTGTTATAGTAGTTTGAGCAAAAGCCGAACCACCTAACACTAATCCACCTGCTAAAGCAGAAGAGATTAATAGTTTGTTTTTCATGTTTTTCCTTTTTTATTGTTTATTTAGTTAACTATTTAACTAATGGGCAATATAATTTATTTTGTATTTTTTTTGTTTAGTTTAGTGTTAATATTGATAATAATTTTAAAATTGTTGTATAAATACAACATACTTAAATATGAAAAACACTGTAAATATTGGTAAAAATTGTTTTTTTCTTGATAGAATAGTCAAATTCCCATTATTATTAATAACTTTATTATATCTAAGTAATTGTAGCAGCAATACTGACCCTGTTACAGGCGAAAAAGTAATTATAAATCCAAATCCAAGAGAAAAAGCAAGAGAATACGCAGACAAAGGAGGTGGTCTCTTTGGAGATATAAATAAAAAAAGTTCAGGCACAACTTTTGAATTTGGAACTTCTAACGTTTTGTGGAGAGCAACTTTAAAAACTCTAGAGTTTTTACCACTGCAAAACGCAGATTATTCAGGAGGAGTTCTTGTTTATGATTGGTATTCGGATAACAATTCAAATGAGCTTATTAAGGTGACAGTGAGGTTTTTAAATAATGAAGTTAGATCTGATTCTCTTCAGATTACTGCCCATAAAAAAACTTGTGTTAACGAAAAATGTTCTGTGACTAAATTAGATAATAATTTTTCTTCGGAAATAAAAGATTCAATTTTAACAGCTGCCCGATCCTTAAAAATTGAAGATGCAAAAAAAGAAAAAAAATAATATTTTGCTTTAATGGATAACTACAATCCAAAAGTTGTTGAATCAAAATGGCAAAATTATTTTGATACAAATAACACTTTTAAAACAAAAAAAACACACATTAAAAAATTTTATTGTCTAGAAATGTTTCCTTATCCTTCTGGAAACATTCATATGGGGCATGTGAGAAATTATACATTGGGAGATGTGATTGCTAACTACAAAAGATTAAATGGTTTCAATGTTTTACATCCTATGGGTTGGGATGCCTTTGGTTTGCCGGCAGAAAATGCTGCAATACAAAATAACTTACATCCTAAAAACTGGACTTTAAAAAACATTTCAACAATGAAATCTCAGCTAAAAAGGCTGGGTCTTTCTATTGATTGGTCTAAAGAAATATCCACTTGTGATGACAGTTATTATAAACATCAACAAATTCTTTTTTCAACTTTATATAAAAAACATTTAATTTACAAAAAAGAAAGTTATGTAAATTGGGACCCGGTAGACAACACTGTTCTTGCAAATGAACAAGTTATTGATGGAAAAGGATGGAGATCTGGAGCAATAGTTGAAAGAAAAAAGCTTAATCAGTGGTTCTTAAATATTACCAAATATTCCGATCAATTACTTTATACATTAGATAGTCTTGAGGGATGGCCAGATAAAGTTAAGCTAATGCAAAAAAACTGGATTGGTAAATCAGAAGGCTGTGAAATTGATTTTATCTGCAATGAAAATAATTCAAAAATTAAAATATTTACAACAAGACCTGACACTATTTTTGGTGCATCATTTATTGCTGTAGCGCCCGATCATCCATTTACCGAAAATTTTAAAAATGACCAAAACTTTAAAAATTTTAAAGATCTTGCGTTAAAAAATATGGGTAATGAATCCACTTTATCGAAAAATGAAAAGCTAGGATTTAAAACTCAATTTTCAGTTTCTCATCCTTTTTTAAAGAAAAAAATACCAATTTATGTGGCTAATTTTATCTTAATGGAATATGGCACCGGGGCTATATTTGGTTGTCCTGCTCACGATCAGAGAGATTTAGAATTTGCTAAAAAATATAATTTAGAAATAATTCCCGTTGTAAGTCCCAATGAATCAAAGAATATTGAAATTGAAAATGAAGCTTACGTTGATGATGGGCATATTATTAACTCTGATTTTATTAACGATCTTGATACTCAAAAAGCAAAACAAAAAATTATCGAAGAATTAAAAAAAAAAAATATTGGAAATTCTAAAGTAATTTACCGTTTAAAGGATTGGGGAATCTCAAGACAAAGATATTGGGGGTGTCCTATACCAATTATATATAGAGAAGATGGAAAAATTTTATTAGTTCCAGAAAAAGATTTACCTGTCATGCTTCCTGAAGATATAGACTTAAAAAAACCAGGAAATCCACTGGCAAATCATCCTACTTGGAAATATACCACCTGCCCTGAAACCGGAATGAAGGCAATCCGTGAAACCGACACTCTGGATACTTTTGTTGATTCATCTTGGTATTTTTTACGTTTTTGCTCACCTGAAAAAAATGACAAACCTTTTGATGTTGAGGAAGTAAATTATTGGATGCCGGTTGATCAATATATTGGTGGTGTTGAACATGCTATACTTCATTTATTGTACTCAAGATTTTTTACGATGGCATTACAGGATGCTTATGGATTAAAAATATCAGAACCGTTTAAAAATCTCTTTACTCAAGGCATGGTCTGTCATCCAACTTTCAAAACTGAAAAAAATAAATGGGTTTTTCCTAAAGAAGTTTTGCAAGAAAAAGATAATTTTTTTTTACAGAATGGAGAAAAAGTAATTAAAGGCGAGAGCCAAGCGATGTCAAAGTCAAAAAAAAATATTGTTGATCCTGACGATATTATTAACATTTATGGGTCAGATGCCGTGCGTTGGTTTATATTATCTGACAGCCCTCCAGACAGAGATATTCAGTGGAGTGATCATGGAATTCAAGGTGCTTTTAAATATATACAAAAAATATGGAGAACGAGTGAGAAAATTTATTCTTATAAAGAGGAAAAGGGTATTAAAAATAATAAATATAATGAAAAAACTAATTCTTTAATTAAAGAAATTACCCAATGTATTGAGAAATTTCATATCAATGTAGCGATTGCAAAACTATATGTATTTTTAAGTTTAATAAATGAAGCTGTTGACTCTAAAGATGTAAATTCTGATGAGATTAAAAATATATTTAAAAATTACCTAATTATTGCATCTGTTTTTATTCCTTATATTTCTAATGAGTGCTGGAATAAAATTTCAGGAAATAACAACCTGTCATCTCAAAATTGGCCTATAATTAAAAACAATCTTAAAATAAAAGATACTTACGATATTGTTATTCAGGTAAATGGAAAAAAGAGAGCAATTATTAATGTTGCTAATAATGAAAGTGAAGAGAATATTTTAAGCAAATCATTAGCAATTAAAAATATTCAAGTTATATTAGATCAAAAAATTATAAAAAATAAAATTTTTGTTAAAAATAAGCTTTTAAATATTGTGACTCATGAAAATTAAAATATTACTAACTATCTTTTTATTTATATTCGCTACACACTGTGGATTTTCGCCAGTTTATATTGGCAATCAAAAATCTGTGAGTGTTTCTAAGATAGAAATTATAGGTGACAAAACTTTAGCTTTTGAACTAGAAAAGAAGCTTAACTTTATAAAAGACGAAAAATCTACAAACACATATTCTTTTAAAGCGCAAATTTACGATTTCGCAGAAAGTTCTCTGGTGGATTCTAGAGGAATAGCTACGGAAGAAATTATTAAGCTTACGGTCAGTTATCAATTTGAAGATAAGAATGGAACTGTAATATACCAGGACTCCATCAGTAAAGATAAGCGAGTGGCTGTTACTGATAATATTTCAAATAATAATTTGATTAAAAATAATGAAAAAAAATTATTATTAGAATCTATAATACAAAATATTTCATTCAAAACTCGAGTAATGTTAAAATAGCCTCAATGCTTTTGAAAGCTCAAGACCTAAATCTTAAAAAAAAGGATTTTTTTAAAGAAAAAATAATTCTTTTATACGGAGAAAATCAAGATTTAATTAAAGATCTAAGTGGTAAAATTATTAGTAATTTTCTAGATGAAAATAAAATTGCAAAAAATATTTTTGAAGAAGATGTAATTAAAAATCCAGAAAATATTATTAATTATTACATTAATGGATCATTATTTGATGATAATAAAAATATTTTAATAATAAAAAATTGTTCTGACAAGATATTAGAAGTTATAAATAAAATTAAAAACAACATAAACAATAACCTTATTATTCTAAATTCTGAAATACTTTTAAAAAATTCCAAGCTAAGACAGTTTGGGGAATATGATAAATTAGCGATTTGCATTCCTTGTTATGAAGAAAATAAATTTGATATAAAAAAATTTCTTACGCAACAACTCCAGATAAATAATATTCAATTATCAGATTTGCAAAGCGAGGCTATTATTAATTCTTCTTCTTTAAAAAGATCAAAGGTCAAAGAAGTAATAGAAAAATTAAATCTATATAAAAATTCAGGAAAGATTACTGATCAAATCATTGAAGAAATTTGCACCGACCCTGACTTAAAGAAGAATGATGAAATTATTGATATTTTACTATCCAAAAATGAAAAAAATATTAATGAATTTATATCTAATATGTCTAATTATGAAAAAAATTTTATAGAAATAATTATCATCCTTAGATCATTTATAATTAAAATTATCGATATACAAAAAAACAAAAAAAATGTTTCAATAGATGAGAGAATTGAAAGTTATAAACCTCCTATTTTTTGGAAAGATAAAGATAGAATAAAAAATATCTTAAAAATTTGGAGTACTAACAATCTTGAAAAATTTCTTAGTAATTTAAATATTATTGAAACTGAATTTAAAAGAAATGATTTAAATCAAGATACTCAATTTTATTATTTCTTAACTCAAAATTTATCTAAAATAGCCTTTAAGAACACTAATAATTTTATTTAATTGATCAAGATTTTTATAAGAAAATTTAATTTCTCCAGAATTATTCTTTTTATTTTTAATATCTACATTTATTCCCATCAAAAGTCCCAAATCACTCTCTAATGATTTTATATTTGTATCTTTATTATTTTTATTAATCTTTTTTGAGCCTGAAAAAACTTGTTCTTTTTTAACGAAAAACTCAGCCTGTCTTACTGAAAGATTTTTGTTAACTATTATTTTAGCAAGTTTAACATTATCTGGAACATTCACTAAACATCGTGCATGTCCAGCTGTTAATAATCCATCCGATATCATTTTTTTTATCTCTTCGGGCAAACCCGCAAGCCTAAGCGTATTAGCAATATGGCTTCTACTTTTTCCTAATATTTTTGATAATGTTTCTTGAGAGTATCCAAATTTTCTTACTAAATTATCATAACCTAAGGCCTCTTCTATTCCATTTAAGTCTGATCTTTGAATATTTTCTAATATTGCAAATTCTAAAGACTTTTTATCATCAATATTTAAAATAATAACTGGAACTTCGTGAATTTGCGCAAGTTGAGCAGCTCTCCATCTTCTTTCTCCAGCAACGATCTCATATTTATCTTCTGATTTTTTTCTCACTAATATTGGCTGAATAATTCCCTGCTCTTTTATTGACTCCGAAAGTTCATTTAGTAATTCTTCATTAAAATTTTTTCTTGGCTGAGATGGGTTAGCATAAATAAAATGTATAGGAATTTTTTCTGATGAACTTTTAGTTTGAATATTTTCTGGAGGTGTATCGCCCATTAAAGCGGAGAGACCTTTTCCTAAACCTTTAAATTTATTTCCAATCATTTATGCAACTTTTTTTTCTTCCAAATTTTCTCTACTTAAAAACTCTTCCACAAACTGATTATAAGCCAATGAACCCGAACAATTTTTATCATACAAAATCACTGGCATTCCAAATGATGGTGCCTCTGAAATTCTTACATTACGGGGTATATTTGTATTATAAACTTTACTTCCAAAATAATTTCTTCCCTCTTTTTCAACATCAGCACAAAGTTTATTTCGCTTATCATACATAGTGAGAACTATGCCTTGTATTTCTAAAGTTGGATTTAAATTAATTTTTATACGATCGATTGTTTTAACTAACTGACTTAAGCCCTCTAAGGCAAAAAACTCTGTTTGCAATGGAACAACCAAAGAATCTGAAATAACTAAAGACATAATTGTAAGAAGACTAAGTGATGGAGGACAATCAATTATAATGAAAGAAAATTTTTCTTTTTCTAAATTATTTATTGGATCATCAATAATATTTTTTAATAGAAAAGCTTTTTGAGAATTGTTCGCAACTTCAGTTTCGAGACCTGATAGATCTGCATTTGCTGGTATGATGCTTAAATTTTCTATTTTAGTTTTTTTTATACATTCAAAAAAAGAATCTTTTTTTATAAGTAAATCATAAATTGATTTTTCTCTTTCGCTCTGACTAATCCCAACCCCAGTTGATGCGTTACCTTGTGGATCGAGATCGATAAGTAAAACTTTATAATTTTTAAGAGCTAGACCTGCAGCCAAATTAATTGCTGTAGTAGTTTTGCCAACTCCTCCCTTTTGATTTATAACAGAAATTATCTTAGGCATTTACAACTTTAAGTTGTGCTACGTTTAATGTTTGTAATTTTAAGAATATAAGATTCATCAGATGTAATGCTTCTAAATTTTTCTAGATCAAAAGTATATTTTTTTTTGGCATCTTCTAATTCTTGTTGATAAGTTTTGCCTTTCATTAGTATAATGCTTCTTATTTTGTCATTATTTTTAAAAAGAATATCTACTGTGTCGATTACCTTCTTGAATGCTCTTGAAACTATTGTTGAAATTTTAATAAATTTATAATCTTCTAATCTTACATTATTTATTTTTAATTTTAGACCTAATTTGTTTGATAAATCATTTAAGAATTTGCATTTTTTTGGGCTTTTATCTACCAATACAATGTTTCCATCTACTTTTTTGCTATCCATCAAAATCTTTATTATAAAGCCAGGAAATCCTGCTCCTGAACCTATGTCTATAATCTCTGATTTATCATCAATTAAATCATATATTTGAGCAGAATCTGTAAAATGTCTTGAAAAAACATTATTTTCTGTTGTTTTTCCTATTAAATTCAATAATTTATTATTTTCCAATAAAAAATCATTGTATATATTTAACTTTTCTATTGTTTCACGTGAAACATTGAATTTTTTAATAAAAAATTCAATGTCTTTATTCATATATTCTATGATGCTTTTCTAAGAGCATTTTTACAATAAATCATCAATATATTAATTGCAGCAGGTGTAACTCCATCTATTCTTAAGGCCTGACCAAAAGTTAATGGTCTTATATCATTTAGTTTTCTTTTTATCTCGTTTGAAAGACCAGAAACAGTATCGTAATCAATGTTTTTTGGTATTATAAGGTTTTCATCCTTTTCAAATATGCTTATGTCTCTTTTTTGTTGCTCAATGTAACCACTGTAGTGGGACTCTGTTTTTACTAAGTCTTCTATTTCATCTTCATACTTTGGTATATCTAAAAACATAGCTCTGATTTTTTCTAAAGTCACATCCTTAAATTTTAAAATCTGCAAAAGAGATTTTTTTCTTCCATCTTGAGAAATTTTAATTCCATTTTTTTTTAAAACAGTAGGTGACACTATCTTATTTGACAAAATAGTTTTAAAATCATTTAAGTCATTGATTTTGTTGATAAATTTAGACTTTCTAATTTCAGATATAAAGTTATATTTAATTGCAAAAGGGGTTAATCTTAAATCTGCGTTGTCAGCTCTCAGTGTCAATCTGTATTCAGCACGTGAAGTAAACATCCTATAAGGTTCACTTACACCTTTTGTAATTAAGTCATCAATCATCACGCCAATATAAGACTGGGATCTTTCAAATTTTATTGGTTCTAAATTTTTAACAGACTGAGCAGCGTTAAGACCTGCTACGATACCTTGTGCAGCAGCTTCTTCATATCCTGTTGTCCCGTTAATTTGACCAGCAAGATATAAATTTTCAATTTTTTTTGTTTTAAGAGTAAAATCTAACTCTGTTGGGAACACATAATCATACTCAATTGCATACCCGGGTCTTATCATTCGAACGTTCTCTAAACCATTGATTTTAAATAATATTTCTTGTTGAATCTCCTTAGGAAGAGAAGTTGAAATACCATTTGGGTAAACAATGTTCGTTGTAAGGCTTTCGGGTTCTAAGAAAATTTGATGACGTTGCTTATCTTTAAATTTTACAATCTTATCTTCTATAGAAGGACAGTATCTAGGGCCAACGCTTTTAATAGATCCGGAATACATTGCGCTGCGTTTTAAATTTTTTTCAATAATCTTATGAACCTTGTCATTAGTATAAGTCATCCCACATGAAATTTGTTTTGCATTGATTTTTTTTGTTAAATAAGAAAAAAAAAATGGTTTTTCATCAGCATCTTGCATTTCAAGTTCTTCGTAATTAATAGTTGTTCCATCAAGTCTTGGTGGTGTGCCGGTTTTTAATCTGCCAATTTTAAAATTTAATTTTTTTAATTGCTCGCTTAATCCTATGGTTGGTTTTTCATCTATTCTTCCTGCTGAAATTTTCTCATCTCCAATATGAATAAGACCATTTAAAAAAGTGCCAGTTGTTAAAATAAATTTTTTAGCTGAAAAGGAATTTCCAGACTGAGTTTCAATTGAAATAATTTTGTTTTTACTAAATTCAAACTTTGTTACAGGATCGTAAAAAAGACTTAAATTACAGTAGTTTAAAAGCATTTTTTGCATATATTTCTTATAAAGCTCTCTATCAGATTGAGTTCTTGGTCCTCTTACGGCGTGACCTCTGCTGCTATTTAATAATCTAAATTGTATTCCTGATTGATCGGCAACAACTCCCATGATTCCATCCAATGCATCAATTTCTCTAACTAAATGACCTTTGCCTAATCCACCTATTGCAGGATTGCATGACATTTCGCCAATTGTGGAAAGTGAATTTGTAATAAGAGCAGTATTAATCCCCGATCTTGCAGAGGCAGCAGCAGCTTCACAACCAGCATGTCCTGCTCCAATTACAATTACGTCAAAATTTTTATCTAAATTCATATGGGCTTTATATATCCCATTAACTTAAAAGATAAGGTATTTTTATGCTATTTCCCGATACAGAAATCTTTAAAGATTCTATCTAATAATTCTTCAACATTAACATATCCAACTATTTCTCCAAGGTTCCTAACTGCTAATCTTAAATCTTCTGCTGCAAGATCAATCTGATCGATAGATTTTTTGTTAAGACATCTTTCGATAAAAAACACAGCGTTTTCAAGGCTTTTTTTATGTCTTTGTCTTGAAATTATATTGTCTCCGTTAAGTTTGAAGTCTTCGTCAATTTTTTCAGATATTGTTTTAACAAGAGTAGTGATTCCTATATTTTTTTTCACTGAAATTTTAAGTGGTTTGTAAATTTTATCATTTAAAAATTTATTTGAGCTTTTAATGTCAATTTTATTTAGAACTAAGATTGATTTAGAATCGAATAATTTTAAAATTTTTTTATTTATTTTTTTTGTGTGATCAAAAATAATTAATTTTAAATCAGAATCTTTTAAATTTTTTTTAGTTAATGAAATACCTTTTTTTTCGATAATATTTTTCGAATTTCTTAATCCAGCTGTATCATAAAACCTAACTAACTTTCCATTTAACATAATACTTGTTTCTATAAGATCTCGCGTTGTACCGGGTATATTAGAAACAATTGACACTTGCCTATTAGATAAGAAATTAATTAAAGATGATTTCCCAGAATTAGTAGGTCCTATAATTGAAACCTTAAATCCATCTCTAATTTTTTCCGAATTCTCGCCATTACGTATTATTCGTTTAATTTTATCATTTATTTTCAATAACTTATCTCTATTATTTGAAAATACATTGTCTCCCACTTCATCATCGGAAAAATCAATGACGGCCTCATAATCTGATAGTATTTTAATCATTTCGCTTCTTAAGCTAGTATAAACTTTTGTTGTATCTTCGTTCATTACTTTTAAAGCCTGAATTCTTTGAAGTTCTGTTTCTGAATTTATTAAATCAATTAAACTCTCTGCCT
>Ga0209087_1001003_pt1 | contig 16966 bp, 13 predicted proteins | sample S_130805_EF_Meta_FD_187321 | JGI IMG/M metagenome (GOLD analysis project Ga0209087, IMG submission 187321) | Freshwater microbial communities from Lake Simoncouche, Canada to study carbon cycling - S_130805_EF_MetaG (SPAdes) (version 2) | ecosystem: Environmental > Aquatic > Freshwater > Lake ... | reverse complement strand
ACCGCGGCGCTCGCCGCACGCGGATGAGCCGCAGCTCCGGGCCACGCGCGCGCATCGTGCGCCGCAGGCGCGGCGGGATCACCGTCACCGCTACCGAACTTCGTGCCCTCGTTGAGCGCGCCCTGCGCCTCTCTGGCGCACCGAAGAGCGGCGAGGCGGTCGTCACCCTGGTTGATGACAGCGAGATCACTGCACTCAACGAGTCACAGATGAAGAAGCGCGGCGCCACCGATGTCTTGAGCTTCCCGTTGCTTGAGCCAACGGCGTATCCCGCCCGACCCGGCACCGCGCGAAAGGCCGCACACAAGGTTGCCGCCCCGATCGTCACCGGCGAAACACTGCCGCTCGGCGACATCGTCATCAGTATCGATCGCGCCATTGCGCAGGCGCGCGACGGGCACGGCGGTACCGATGGTGGGACGAGCCATGCGCCCGCCGACGAGCTGCGACTCCTCGCCGTGCATGGTGCGCTGCACCTGTGCGGCTGGGATCACCGATCCCCCGCGGGTCGTACGGCGATGTGGGCAGAGCAGGAGCGCATCCTGCGTGCACACAAGCGCGCGATGAGGGCGAGCCGATGAGTGAGGATCGCCGCCTCGTCGTTGGTCTCGGTAACCCTGGTGACAAGTACCGCTACACGCGGCACAACATTGCCTGGCTCGTGCTCGATGCCTTTGCCGATCGCGTGAACTGGCGCGGTGGTGGGAAGCGTCGCGACGCGGCGATGGTGCATGCCGGTCGCGTGCTCGGCCTCGACCTCGTGATGGCGAAGCCCGACACCTTTATGAACGAGTCGGGCATTGCGGTGCGCAAGCTGCTCGCCGCCGAGCGCGTGCCGCTCACCGCACTCCTCGTGGTTGTTGACGACTTCAGCTTGCCGTTCGGCACACTCCGATTCCGCGAAGGGGGGAGCGCCGGCGGTCACAACGGCCTCACCTCGATTACTGACGAGCTTGGCACCGACAAGTACCCGCGCCTGCGCGTTGGTATTGGTGACCCGCGTGAGTCGGGAACAGCGCATCAGCATGTGCTCGGAGAGTTCACCGCCGCGGAGCGACTACGCCTTCCCGAGGTTGAGGTCGCGACCGGTGAGGCGATTGAGATGTGGGCGCGCAGTGGGCTGAACAAGGCGGCAACCGCGTTCAACGGGTGGGCACTCCCTGAGCCCGAGGCTGGCAGCGCCGCCGACCCAGCAAATCTGCCGAAGCCAGGCGAGATCGACGGCCCCGCCGGTGCCGACGGGATTCGTAAGACGTCACACGGCTGGCGCAAGATTCTCGGTCGCGACAAGGCCGATCGCGAAGGGTGAATCGCCACACGCCGTCACTCGCACCACTCCTCGACACGCTGCGCGCTGCAGCACCATTCACGGCGCTCACCAAACAACTAACGAAGAGCGATGCCTCGCTCATTCATGTGCCACATGCCGCAAAGGCGCAGCTCGGTGCCGCACTCGCCGCTGATCGGCGCATCGTCTGGGTGACGCGCGACCCCGAGGTCGCCGAGCGCGTTGCCGATGCACTGCGCTCCTGGTTCCACGACCCAGCCGCTGTTGTGCTGCTCGAGCCGCGCAGCGCGCTGCCGTATGAGCGCGGCGAACTCGTCATCGATGAGTCTGCCGGTCGCGTAGCAACGCTCGCCGCATGGCACGAGGGGAGCCCGCGCATCCTGGTGACCTCGCTCCTCGCGGTGGCGCAACCAACGATTTCTCTGGCTGACCTGCGCGCCGAAACGCTCCTCTTGCGTGCAGGGGATCGCATCACCCTCGACGCCGTGACCTCGCGCGCCATCGCCCTCGGCTATGAGGCCGTCTCGCTCGTCGGTGGCCGCGGTGAGATCGCCCGACGCGGTGGCATCGTCGACCTCTTCCCCGCAGGCGAGACCTCGCCGCTCCGTATCGAGTGGTTCGGCGATGAGATCGAGAGCATTCGACGGATCGATCCAGCCGACCAGCGCAGCCGTGAGGCGGTGCCGCTGGTGCAGCTGCTGCCAGCGAGCGAGTTCCCCCTCGATGCGGCGCGCGTGGCCGCTGCCCGGGCAACCGCACAAGGGATCGTGCGCGGCGGAGGCGAAACCGAGTTGCCACCACGACTCGAAGAGGACCTTGCACGATGGGAGGCGGGGATTGCGGCGCGCAACCAGGCGGAGCGCGGTGATGGCTTGGAGCTCTGGTCGGTGTTGCTGAGCGCAGAGCGCGCCTACGACCAGGTGGGCGACGCCCTGGTCGTGCTCGATGAGCCAGGCGAGCTGCGTCAGGCCGCCGATGCACTCTCGCGTCAGACCGAAGAGCGCGCCGATGTGCTGCGCACGACGCGCCTGCTACCGGTCGGCTGGCCGTCGCCGATCCCTGAAGGTGGCGCACTCATTGCGGCACTCGCTGCGACGGGTGGCCAGCGACTCGCACTGACCTGGAGCTCCGATCCAACCACGCTGATTCGCGCCGAAGGCGACGACAGTTTCGGCTGGCACGACCCGGTGGTGCCGAGCGGGCGATCACGCGCACTCACCGAGGGCCTCGAAACCTGGCGACGTGACAAGGCGCGCGTGCTGATCGTCTCCGAACAGGCGGCGCGCATTGCTGAGCTGATCACCGAGGGTGGCGAGCGTGCGGTGGTGAGCGAAGGAATGCTCAGCAACCCGAAGCCCAGCTCGCTGACGATCTTGACGGGCGGACTCGACGGCGGATTCCAGGGTGGCGTCGATGGGTTGACAGTGATCACCGACCGCGAGCTCTTCGGTGCGACGCGCGTTCGTCGACCGGCGGTGCATCGCCGCGGCATCACGCGCGAGGCGGCGGAGCGGCTCACCCCGGGCGACTACCTGGTGCATGTGGACCACGGCGTCGGTCGATTCGTGGGCATGCTGCGCCGCGGTGGTGACGGCGATCAGCGCGACTACCTAGAGATTGCCTACGGCGGCACCGACACCGTCTTCACCCCCGTTGAGCAGCTAGCGCGCATTGCGCGCTACACCGGCTCGGAGCATCCGCAACTCAGTCGACTCGGTGGTGGCGAGTGGCGCCGCGCCAAGGAGCGCGCCAAGAAGGCGGCCGACGATCTTGCCGATGAGTTGCTGCGCATCTACGCGGCACGTGAACTTGCTCATCGCCCAGCGATTACGCCAGGGAGTCCGTGGCTTGCCGAGTTTGAGGCGGCCTTCCCGTATCGCGAGACGCCTGATCAGCTCACCGCCATTGAGGCAACCAAGGGCGACCTGAGTCGGCCACGCCCGATGGACCGCGTGATCGTGGGTGACGTTGGCTACGGCAAGACCGAGGTCGCACTCCGCGCCGCCTTCGCCGTGCTCGAGGCGGGGCGCCAGGTCGCTGTGCTGGTGCCAACGACCGTGCTCGCCCTGCAGCACATCGAAACGTTCCGCCGCCGCCTCGCTGCGTACCCGTTCAAGCTCGAGCTCCTTTCGCGCAGCGTCTCCGCGGCGCGACAGGCTGAGATCGTCGCCAAGTTCGCCACTGGCGAGGTTGACCTGGTCGTCGCCACCCATCGACTTCTTTCAAAAGATGTCGCCTTCAAGCACCTCGGCTTGCTCGTGGTTGATGAGGAGCACCGCTTCGGCGTTGCCGCCAAGGAGCGCATGAAGTCGCTCCGCGCCGAACTTGATGTGATGACCCTTACCGCCACGCCGATCCCGCGCACGCTGAACCTTGCCCTCTCGGGGATTCGCGACCTCTCCACGATCGAGACACCACCAGAGGATCGCCACCCCGTGGCAACGCGCGTGACCGAGGCGAGTCTTGAACTGGTACGCGACGCACTGCTGCGCGAACTGGAGCGCGGCGGACAGTCGTACTACGTGCATAACCGCGTGGAATCCATTGAAGCGGCAGCAGAGCAGATTCGCCGACTCGTTCCTGATGCGCGCGTGGTCGTTGGGCACGGCCAGATGGAGGAGCGCGCACTGGAGCGCGTCATGGGCGAGTTCGTTCGCGGCGAGGCGCAGATCCTCGTCTGCACCACCATCATCGAATCGGGTCTCGATATTCCGAACGCCAACACGATCATCATCGATCGTGCCGATCGCCTCGGCCTTGCACAGCTCTATCAGTTGCGTGGTCGTGTCGGCCGCAGCAGTCGTCGCGCCTGGTGCTACCTCCTCTACCGACGCGAAGAGGCACTCACCGATGATGCGCGCAAGCGCCTCAAGGCGATCTTCGATGCGTCGCACCTGGGCGCCGGATTCCAGTTGGCACTCGCGGACCTCGAGATTCGCGGCGCGGGCGACCTGCTCGGTGGCGAACAGTCTGGGCATATTGCGGCGGTTGGCTTCGATCTCTACTCGCAGCTCCTCGCCGATGCGGTCGAGGTTCGTCGCGCCAGCCGTGAAGGCCGCGAGCCGGCGCGTCGACGTACCGCGACACTCATCGATCTCCCAGTCTCTGCGCACCTTGCAGAAAGCTACGTGGCCGACGAGGGGCAGCGCCTCGACCTCTACCGTCGCCTCGGCATCGCCGACTCCGACGCTGCAATCAGCGCGATCGCTGAAGAGCTGCGCGACCGGTACGGTGCGCCGCCTGCAGAGGCGGAACGACTCCTGGAGGTGGCACGACTCCGCGCCGGTGCGAGCGAGGCGGGGCTCGCCTCACTCCTTATTGAAGAGGGTCGCCTGATCGTGCGCCTCGGCGAGCTGCAGCCTGGCCTTGCGGCACGTGCCCTGGTGGCAAACCCCATTCCAGCGCTCAGCATGAGCGGCAGCCAGATCCGCAGCCGGGAGCGGGTAACGGGTGGGGAGGCGTGGCGCCTCGCCGCACAACTCGTGCAGGGGATCGTGGCTGAGGTGCGCCGCTGGGAGGCGACGCACACGGCAGGCGCGCCGCTCGCGTAAACTCCCGCCGTGACCCCTGAACAGCTCTCCTCGAAGATTCGAACGATCCCCGACTTTCCGAAGAAGGGGATCGTCTTTCGTGACATCACCACACTCCTGCAGGATGGTGAGGCCTTCGCCGCCGCCCTCGAGGCGATGACGGCACCGATCCGCGGGCTGAAGCCCGACGTGATCATCGGCATCGAATCCCGCGGCTTCATCTTTGGCGCACCAATCGCCGCGACCCTTGGTGTCGGTTTCGTGCCGGTGCGCAAGCTTGGCAAACTCCCCGCCGAAACGATCTCGGTGGAGTACGACCTTGAGTACGGCAAGAATGTTCTTGAGATTCATCGCGATGCCCTGCAGAAGGGTGCGCGCGTGGTGATCGTTGACGACGTCCTCGCCACGGGCGGCACTGTTGCCGGCACCGTCAAACTTGTCGAACAGCTCGGCGCCACCGTCGTCGGCATCAGCTTCTTGGCAGAGCTCCCCGTCCTTGGCGGTCGCAAGCGACTCCCAGACGGCATCGTCTCGGCGATCATCGCCTTCTAGTCGCCGGTATGGCGAAGCGCCCCGCAAGCGATCGCCGAACCTTCCTTCGCAGCATCGCCAACGATGGCGCCGCCACCGCCGGCTCGCTCTTTGGTGCCATCGGCGCATTACGCGGTCAGGCCGAGGCGATCAGCGCGGAACTTCAGACACCTGCGCGTGAAGCCGGTGCAGAACCAACGCGTCGCCGCGCCGCAGAAACGCACCTCGACATGCCTGGCGACGCGGGGCTGAGCAAGGCGGGTGCCGCCGCCCCAGAGCCAGCCTTCGCCTCGCCGATTCGCGACGAAGATGGTGCAGTGATTGTGCTCGATGTTCGAGCACTTCCCGCAGTGATCGCTGAGCGTCGCGCCACGAGCGCGAGCAGCATCGCCGCACTCCTGACCGTTGATGCTATCGCCCCTGGTCCGATCCGCGGCCTCGCCGCCGCCTTCGCCCTCGCCCTCGCCAGTGTCGGTTCGGCCGGTGGTCGCGTTGCACGACTCCATGCGGCCGCCGCCGCGCTGCGCAATGCCGCGCCACTCGCGGGCTCGCTCCACGCTGAACTCGACGCACTCCTCCCCGTTGCGTTGGGGGGCGAGAGCCTCGATGCCGCGATCGCCGCGCGCGCGGGAACGCAGCTCGGTCAGCGCGCCGCCTACGGCAAGCGCATCGCCGCAATACTGAAGAGCGCAGGTCTCGCTCGCGGCGCCACCATCGCCAGCGGACCTGGCCTCGGCGCGACCGCCTGGGGTGATCTCGCTCCGCTCCATGAGGCGCTGCGCCATCTCGGCGTACGCACGATCACGATCGCTGCCGGCCCCACTGTTGATGTGCGCGGTGCAGCACGACTCGGCGCCATTGATGCCGCCGATGCCGTACGCGCCGGCCTCACGCCGACACTCCTTGAAGACGGCCAGCTGGCCAGTGAGATTGCGAACGCAGGTGGCCCCATCGGCGCACTCGTCCTTGGCAGTGATGCGGTGAGCCGTGCCGGCTACGCCGTGGTTCCAGCGGGTGGCGTCGGCCTCGCCGCCGCGGCGCTCTTCTCGGGTGTGCCCGTCTATCTCGTTGCCGGCTCGGCGGCGACTGATTTGAGTGGTGCCGAACTGACCAAGCGCGTAGACGCGGTGAACCGCGCTGCGGCACAACGCGGTGCACCATTCGCCGCGCGTGGCGTCACGAGCGGCGTGCAGGTTGCGGCCCCACGCGTGGAGCTCTTGGCACTCGACGGCATCACGCTGATCGACTGATGAGTGCCACGCCGATCGAGGTTTCGGCAACGCGTGATCGTGAGCTGGTGCGATCGCTCATCACCGGCGACCGCTGGATCACCGCACATGCACTGGCCGATCTTGACGATGGTGAGTTTCCGCGCACCCGCTGCTTCGTTGCGCGACGCGGTACAACGCCGATCGCGCTCGGCATGGAGTACTCCGGGTGGGCGCCGCAGCCGCTCCACCTGTACGGCGAGCCAGAGGGGATCGCCGTGATCTTGCAGCACGGGATTCGTCCACGCGCCGCCTGGGTCCCAACGCCGATCGGGGGAAACCCCGTCCTTGATCTGACCTACGAGACGGAGAAGATCAATCCGATGTTGCGCATGGGCCTGACGCGAGCTGAATTTGTGCCGTACACCGGACCCGCCGCCGCACTCGTCGTGCCGCTGATCCCCTCTGATGCCCCAGCGCTGAATCACCTCTACCAGTTGGGCTTCGCCGCATGGCTCCCGCCACTCGCCGTTGCCGAGGGGGTCTATCGCGGCATTCACCGCAACGGCAAGTTGGTTGCGGCGGCAGGTACCCATGTGGTCGGTCGACGTGAGCGCATTGCGGTCGTCGGCAACGTGCTTACTGCGAGTAGCGCGCGCGGTAACGGCTACGCCCATGCGAACACCTCGGCGGTGACCGATGCCCTGCTCGGATTTTGCGATGAGGTGGTGCTGAATGTGCAGCGTGAGAACGCCGCCGCTATTGCCGTCTACACCTCGCTCGGCTACAGCGTGAAGGCCGAATTCGAGGAGCGGCTGGTGATCCGACGAAGCGGCATCTCGGTGCCGCGCATGCTCCGGCGCCTCTTCGGGCGCTGAGCACAAATCGGCCCCAGCCTCGTCCGCCCAATAGCCCGCACGCTACGATGCCGCAGATGAGTAGTCGACCCTACGCGGTCGTTCTCGCCGGTGGCGGCGGAACGCGCCTCTGGCCCCTAAGTAGCCCCAACCGGCCGAAGCCGTTCCTACCCCTCTTGCACGGGCGCAGCCCACTTGCGGTCACGTTGGAGCGACTCGCGCCACTCGTCCCCATCGACGACACCTACATCGTGGTGGCGGCGAGCCAGGTGCAGCTCGTGCGCGAGTGCGCGCCGCAGATCCCGGCCGACCACATCCTTGCTGAACCGGTTAGCCGCAACACGGGGGCGGCGGTCGCCCTCGCGGTGGCAACCATCGATCGACCCGACGATGCGGTGATGTTGGTGATTCCCGCCGACCATGCGGTGCGCGATGACGGCGCCTGGCGCACCGCCCTCGCCGCCGCAGCAGACCACGCCGGACACGAGGCCAACGCCCTCTACACGCTCGGCGTGGTGCCGACACGGCCGGAGACTGGATTCGGCTACATCGTCGCCGACGGTGAGCGCGTCTCGCGCTTTACCGAGAAGCCGCAACGCGACGAGGCGGAGCGGCTGATCGCCGCGGGCGCGCGGTGGAACGCCGGAACCTTCGCCTGGCGCCGCGACAGTGCTCGCGCCGCGCTACAGCGCTTTGCACCAACGCTGATCAACGGCATTAACGAATACAGCACGGTGCCAGCTGGACCGATTGACACGTTCGTGATGGAGCCCGCCGCCGCGGCTGGCCTGGTGCGCACCCTGCCGCTCGATTGCGGCTGGAGCGACATCGGCTCATGGGGTGAGCTGCGCGCGCATCTCCTGCCACGCACAGCAACGGAAGAGATCCGCATGGAGGCCCCAGGGGGGCGTACCATTGTGATCAGCAACGAGCATGGGGTCATCGCCCTGCAGCCGAACGGCGCAGCGACGATGAACCTCGAGCAGATGAGCGGCAGTGAACTGCGCGCCGCATCTGAGAGGGAGTAGCGATGGGCGTCGGCGAACCAACCAAGATTCTCTTCGGCACTGACGGTTGGCGCGCCAAGATTGGCGACGAGTTCACCTTTGAGAACGTCCGCCGACTCGCCGAGGGTGTGGCCCGCGTTGTAGAAGAAGACGGTGCCACCGCCAAGAGCGTCGTGATTGCCTATGACCGTCGTTTTGGTTCCGAAGAGTTTGCGATTGCCGCCGCCGAAATCCTGCTCGCCCACGGCATCCCCGTTGCCTACTCGCGCACCGATGTGCCCACGCAGATGGCCTCGTACGAGGTGGTGATGCGCGGTGCGGCGATGGGCGTGGTGATTACCGCCAGTCACAACCCCTGGATGGATAACGGCTTCAAGGTGAAGTCGCCGACCGGCGCCGCTGCTGGCCCCGATCTACTGAAGCGCATCGAGGCGCATGTGGCGAGTACCCGCGGTCCAGAGATCGTGGGGCGCCCATTCGCCGACGCCGAGGCGGCGGGGATGGTCGAGCGCTACGACCCGTACCCCGGCTACAAGAAGTTCGTTGAGCGCAATCTCGATTTGAAGGCGATCGCCGCACAGAAGATGCGCATCCTGGTTGACCCCGTCTACGGCGCAGGTGCCGGCTGGATCGGGCGACTCCTTGCGGGCGGAAATATCGTGGTCGACGAGATGCGCAGCGAGCGCAACCCCTGGTTTGGTGGTGTGAATCCCGAGCCGATTCGTCCGCACATCGACCCAGTCCTCGCGCGCATGGCGGGCGGCGGCTACGACATGGGAATGCTCCTCGATGGTGACGCCGACCGTGCTGGCGCCGTCGATGAGCGCGGCACCTTCCTGCATCAGCTGCAGGTCTTCGGCCTGCTGGCGTACTACATGCTTGAACATAAGAAAGATCTCAGCCCAATCGTAAAGACCGTCAACGAGAGCTCCATGGGCGAGCGACTTGGCGAGCGCTACAAGGTGACGGTGCACGAGACGCCGGTCGGCTTTAAATACGTCGGACCGAAGATGATTGAGACGGGCGCGTCGATGGGTGGCGAAGAGTCGGGCGGCTACGGCTTCAAGATGCACCTCCCCGAGCGCGATGGCATCTTCGCCGATCTACTGCTGCTCGACCTGCTCATTCGTGAGCGCGCCTTGGGTCGCCCAACGATGAGCTCGGTCATGGAGCACGTCGCCTCCATCGCCGGTGCCTCGTACTATCTGCGCATTGACGTGCACATTGATCGTGCCGCCTACCCAGCGGTGAAGGAGCGCCTCGCCACCGAGCTCGTCGGCAAGCCACCGAGTAGCATCGGTAGCCACGCGGTGCGCGCCGTGCCCCTCACCACCAACGACGGTGTGAAGTTCTTTACGACCGACGGCAGCTGGCTCCTGGTTCGATTCAGCGGCACCGAGCCGCTCGTGCGCGTCTACGCCGAGGCCACCTCGGCAGAGCTGCGCGACGAACTGCTGGTGATTGGCGAGCGACTCGCGCGCGGCTAACCCTCCGCCCTACGGCGCCCCATCCCACCCGAGCAGCACAAGGCTCCCCGCGTCGAGCAGTAGCTCAAACCCTGCACCGTCGCGCAATACACCACTCAGGCACCAGGCGAGGCGGCGTGGCGTGCGCTGACCTGAACCCTCACCGGCCCCTTCAGTAGGGAGCACCCAGGCAAGCTCAGGACTCGCATCAATGAGCGCACCGCTTGGCAAGAGCGCCGCACCGGCACGCAGCGCAGCATCGCTCCGTGCAAGACGTGTGGGCGGTTCGGCAAGCGGCGACGCTTCAATGGAGAGCCCAACAAGGGCACCAGCGCCGTTCAGTACCACGCGCGTGCCGTCGTTCCGCACCGGTACGCCGCGAACCTCTCGTGTCCAGATCACGAGCGTGCGCCCAGCAACCTGACTGACTGCTGGACCACCCCCTGGCATCTCGAGCCCCAGCCGCATCAGATGACGCAGCGCCCGTGCGATCGCCGCACTCTCGCTGAGCCCACCACCCTCGAGCGCCACACCACTCTTCGCAATCAAGCGCAACGAGCCGTCGAGCGCGCTCTCAACGCGTAACACCTCAACACCGCCGACACCAACAAGCACCTGAAGCGTGCGCTGCTCGCCACTCTCACTCCGCACCACGTCGAACGGCTGCGCAACAAGGCCACGCAGATCCAACGGCTCAAGGAGCAGCGCTGCGATAGTTGCGATCGGCCGGAGACTGAGACCGGCACTCTCAGCTACAGGCGCGCGACTCGGTGCGATTGCTGTACCTGGCGCACCGCAAGCGGCGACGAGTCCAACAAGAAGGGCGAGTGACCATCGAACCTTATACATAGCGTCGCCCTCCAAGGTCGGGGAGTCCCGCCGCTGGCGCGTGTGGCAGATGGCCGTAGCCGCCCCACCACTCGGGGGTGAGGTGCTCCGGGTCGTACGCAACAAGGAGGGCCCGATCAAACGCAGCACCTGTCGAGGCACCATCGAGTAGACCGCGCCAGAAGGCGCGTTCAAAGCGGAAGGCGACACCTTGCCACGCAGTACCGACATAGCCCACATAGAAACTGGCAGGCTCGTTTACACCTTGCACCTTGCGTTGGGCGATGCCAAAGGCGGCAGGGAGTCGCGAGGCTCGTTCGCCGTTGTGACAACTTGAGATGTACACGAGTGAGGCTGTAGGTGCGCCACGGCGCATTGCCGCAATCTCGGACGGCAGCAAGATCGGTGCTCCAAGGCAGAGGCCTGCGTCAGCACGAAATCCTCCGACGCGCGCATCACTCTTGGTATCCCAATAAAGATCGCCATGGCTGTGCACATAAAAGGCGGCAGAAGCTGCACCTGCAACCATGGCGCGGCGCGTAAAGGCTGGCCCTACGGCACCCCCTACCTCCCAGCCAAGCGCCGACAGCGCGGTGCGCGCCTGACGTGCTAGTCGATCAGGGAAGGTGTTTGCGGTGCCAGTGCACTCCTCGGCGAAGGCGGTGCGATTGGCGAAGACCGCGGCGCTCTCTGATGGCGGCGCGAGGGTGATTACTGCGGCGAGGAGAATCGTTCCGACCATGCTCCCTCCAGAGTGAGAGCGGGGGCGAGGGCGGAGGCGCACTCTCGCACGGCGCATGTACCAGCCACATCTGCAGCGCCGATAGCCAGGTGATAAAGTCCCCGCAGCAACGCCGCGTGGACGCGAAGCTGGTGAGATTCCAGCACTGTCCCGCAACGGTTATTGGGAGTGGCTCCCATAAGTCCGGTCGCCGGACACGCGGCAAAACAACGCTTAGGCCCTCGAGGCAAGGGAGGAAGCTATGACTGCTTTCGTACGCTCGCACCAGCTTTCGTTCGCCGCGCTGCTCGTTGCAGCACTCGTCGCCGGCGCATGTGGCGGCGAGGCCACCAACTCACTTCCGCCAGTGAGCCCCACACCAATTGTGGAAGCCGACTACCCGCGCACCGTCACCGACGACACAGGCGTTTCGGTAACGATCGCAGCGAAGCCGCAGCGCATCGTGGCGCTCACCCCCGCGAGCCTGGAGGCACTCGATCAGTTTGGGCTTGGCCAGGGCGTCGTTGGTGTCGCAGCATGCACCTGCCTCCCCATCGCGTTCACGGCGAAGCCGCAGGTTGCCGACTACACCGGCACCAACGTTGAGGCAATCATCTCGCTCAATCCTGACCTTGTCTTTGTCGGTGGTTCGGGGTTCACCCCCGACGATGCGATCACGCAGCTGAAGGCGGCGAACCTTACGGTCGTGACGCTGGACCCAAAGAGCATTAGTGGTGTCTACACAACGCTGCAGCTGATCGGCGATGCAGCGGGTGCAAGTGTCACCGCTGCAGAAGTCATCACGACCACCAAGTCCGATATCGCTGTGCTTACCTCCCTCGTGCAGGGCGAGCCGATGGTCAGCGTCTTCTATGAGATTGATGCGACTGGCGCAATCTACGGCCTCGCCCCCGATGACTACGCCGCCGAGCTGGTGGCGCTGGCCCGAGGCGACCTGGTGAGCAGCGGCGTGAACGGCGTCTACGAGATCTCGCTCGAGGCGCTTGTGACCGCCGCCCCCGCCGTGATCCTGCTCGGCGATGCCGCCTACGGCGTCACCGCCGAGGCGGTAGCGGCGCGACCAGGGTGGGGAACAATCCCCGCCGTGGTGAACGGTGCGATCCGTCCAATCGATGGTGACCTCGTCTCCATTCCGGGTCCGCGCATCGCGGAGGCGTTCCGCGCCATCCTCGCGCAGTTGCATCCGACGATCCTTCCGTAGTATCGTGGTGCGCAGAACCACGCTCCTCTCGCTTGCGGCACTCGTCGTGGTGGCGATTGGCGCGATCGGCTTCGGCGTTGCGAACATTGCGCCGCTCGATGTGCTGGCGATCATCGGCAAGAGCCTCTTCGGCTTCCCGGTGGGCGGCGACATCAGCGCTGCCTCGACATCAATCGTGATCGAGATTCGCCTGCCACGCATCCTCGCTGCGATCGCGGTTGGCGCGGCGCTCGCAACTTCGGGTGCCGCATTCCAGTCACTGCTGCGCAATCCACTCGCCGATCCGTATGTGCTCGGCACCAGTAGCGGCGCAGCGCTCGGCGCTGCCATTGCTTTCCTCGTGCCCATCACCGGCGTCGCTTGGGAGCTCGGTGGAGTACAGCTCGCCGCGTTCATCGGTGCACTCGCTTCGGTAGCGCTGGTCTGGCGCATCGCTGGCATCGGTAGCGGTGAGGAGCGTATCGCCAGTGTGTTGCTCGTCGGTTACGCCGTTGCCTCACTACTCGCGGCGGCCCTCTCACTGGTGATGCTTGCCAGTGGTGCAAATCTCCGCGCGATCTTCGGCTTCCTGCTCGGTGGTCTTGACGGCGTGACCTGGCCGCGCCTCGCCGCCGCCGCGGTACCGATTGCCCTCGCCACCCTGCTGCTCGCTCGACGTGGCCGCGCCCTCGCCGCCTTCTTGCTCGGTGACGAGGCGGCGACACACCTCGGCATTGACGTGCGTCGAGAGCGCCGCATCGCCGTGGCGCTCGCCACCCTCGCCACCGCCTCGGCCGTTGCCCTCGCCGGCCTCGTTGGGTTCGTTGGCCTCGTCGTGCCGCACCTGGCGCGCCTTGCGGTTGGCTCCGACCCTCGTGCGGTGCTGCCGCTCTCCGCGATCGGTGGAGCACTCCTTCTCCTGGTCGCCGACACGGTTGCCCGCACTATCGGCGTTCCTGTTGGCGTGATCACCGCGCTGATCGGTGCGCCGTTCCTCCTCTGGTTGCTGCACCGGGCACGTGCTGGGTACGCCCTATGAGCACCGACGAGGCCGCCCCATACGAACTGCTCGGCGCGCATGCCCTACAAGTTGATCTTGGCGGCACCACGATCCTGCGCGATGTTTCGCTGAGTATTGGGCCGGGGGAGCGTGTCGCCATCGTTGGCCCGAACGGCGCCGGCAAGACCACGCTGATGCGCGCACTGAGCGGCGCGGTCTCTGCAACCAGCGGCGAGGTGATTCTCTGCACCGAGCCGATCCAGAATCTCTCACGTGAAACGATCGCGCGCTCGATTGCCGTGGTGAGCTCTGACATCACCTTGCCATTCGCGACGCGCGTTGATGAACTCGTCGCACTCGGTCGCATCCCACACGGTCGTGGCCCCGCCGGTCCAAGCGCCCATGACCGCGAGCGCGCACACGCCGCCATCGAACGCGTCGGCGCAACGCATCTCGCGCATCGTGATGTGCGTACTCTGAGTGCCGGCGAACGACAACTCGCCGCCATCGCTCTTGGCCTTGCACAAGAGACGCCGATCCTCGCGCTCGACGAGCCAACGGCGCACTTGGACCTACGTCACCGCATGGAGATTGCCGACCTACTTACCAGCCTCGCTGGCGACGAAACGATCATGAAAACAAAACGAACGATCGTGGCGATCTTTCACGAGCTCGACATCGTTCGCGACGGATTCAGTCGTGTAATCCTTGTGTCCAACGGCACGATCGCCGCCGATGGCACACCGGCAGAGGTGCTGACCGCCGAACGTATTAGTAGCGCGTGGGGAATTCCCCTGGAGCGAGCGGCGCGGCTCTAGCCGCAGGAGCTTAGCCGCGCTTGCGCGGCAGGTCGAGGAACGGCAGCGGCACCACGGTTGCTGGAATCTCGTGGCGGGTCTCTTCAATGGCCCACTCCAACCCAACAACGGTGCCCGGTTCCGCATGCTTGGCAGGGAGTCGGCCGAGTGCAATGGAGCGCTTCAGCAGCGGCGAGAAGGTGCCGCTTGTGGCGCGACCAATGGTGTCGCCCTTACGCGTGAGGGGAATGACCTTGCGCCAGGCGCGCAGCGGATGCTCAATCGGATACCCGAGATCGAGGTAGGCGTCCTCGAAGATGTTCAGGTCGAGCTCAAGGCCCACGAGTCGGTCTGGCGGGCCGCCTGCGGCGACCTCATCCATGAGGGCGCGCTTACCAATGAACGATGGCTTGTCGAGATCAACGAGTCGATCGAAGCCGATCTCGTAGGGTGAGACGGCGAGGCTTGGGTGTCGCGCGGTGCGCGAGGAGTGATAGTCGACGCCGGCCATGATCAGGCCCGCCTCGAGTCGGGCAACGTCGAGCGCCTCCATGCCGGCGACGCGCAGCGTGTACGCCTCGCCCGCCGCGATGAGCGCATCCCACACAGGAAGTGCCGAGCCGAAGGGCATGAAGAGCTCGTAGCCAAGGTCGCCAGAGTAGCCGGTGCGCGAAACGCCCACCGCGACACCAGCGATGGTGACGTCGGCGCGGCCGAAGAAGCCGAGGTCGCTCATGTCGCGCCCAACGGCGGCGGAGAGTACGTCGCGCGAGCGCGGACCCTGCAGCGAGAGGCCACAGATCGTTTCGGTCTGGTCTTCAATGGTGACGTTGAGGCCCTCTGCGGCGGCGTCGAGCCAGCCGTGCTGCGGCTCAGCGGCGGTCCAGAAGTAGGAGCCGTCGGCGAGCAGCGCAATTGTGCCGTCGTCCAACACTCTGCCAGTCTCATCGCACCACGGGGTGTAGATGACCTTCATCGGCTTGATGCGATCGACGCGGCGGGTGATGACGCGGTCGACGAGCTTGGCGGCATCGAGGCCGGTCAGGCGGTACTTGCACATCGGGGTGATGTCGAAGAGGGCGGCCGAGAAACGGACCGCGTGATATTCCAAGTCGTGGGCTGGGAAATAGGAGTCGGCGATGAAGAAGCCCGACCAATTGCGCCAGCGACGTGCCTGATTCAGTTCTGCCGTGCGGGGGTGGAACGGGGTCTCAAGCGGCATGCGTTCCTCCCTCTCTCTCAACGGCTTAGGCGGTACTATTCCCGCACCCGCATCCTAGCGATTCGGGGCAAGGTTGGGAGGAACAGTGGCAGAACGGTACGACGCGATCGTTGTGGGCGGTGGGCATAATGGCCTCACTAGCGCGGCGTATCTCGCGAAGGCCGGACTGAAGGTCATCGTCCTCGAGCGCCGCTCCGTTCTCGGTGGCGCTACCCTCACCGAGTCGCCCGTGCCGGGCTATAAATTCTCCGTCGCTTCCTACCTGGTGAGCCTCTTGCGCCCGCAGGTGATTCGCGAGCTCGACCTTGCGAAGCACGGTCTGCAGATGGCGCCATCCGTGGGCACCTACACCCCGCACTGGGATGGCTACCTCGATCGCCGCACCGATCACGCCGACACCATTCGCGAGATTCGCAAGTGGTCGCACCGCGACGCCGACAACTACGACGACTTCAAGCAGACGGTCACCGACATCACCCGCTTCATTCGCCCGGCCGTCGACATGCCCGCCCCCGATCCGTACGGCGACCCGAAGGAGTGGCTCGAGTACGCCGGCCTCGCCAAGGAGTTCGGCCACCTGCCGCTGCGCACCAAGGGTGCACTGCTTGATTTGATTACGGGTAGCGCCTACGACTTCCTGCGCCGCTGGTTTGAGGGCGATCCACTCATCGGCACCATGTCGGCGTCGGGCATCATCGGAACGTTCTTAGGCATTAAGTCGCCCGGCACTGGCATGGTCTTCTTGCATCACTACTTCGGCGAGATCGACGGCTCGTTCCGCGAGTGGGCGCTGCCGCAGGGCGGCACCGGCGCCGTGGCAGCGGCGATCGCCAGCGCAGCGCAATCGTTCGGCGCCATCACCCGCACCGATGCGCCAGTGAAGCAGGTGTTGCTGCGCGGCGACAAGGCGATTGGCGTGGTGTTGGAGTCGGGCGAAGAGATCTACGGCGACACCATCGTGTCGGCGGCCGACGCGAAGCACACCTTCATAGACATGCTCCCCGCCGGCTCCCTGCCAACAGATTTTGAAACCGCCATTCGCAACTTCAAGTTCCGCGGCAGCTCGGCGAAGGTGAACTTCGCCCTCGACGGACTCCCAACCTTCACGGCGGCTCCGCCAGGGAACGGCCACCTCATGGGCACGGTCAGCATCTCGCCAAGCCCGGATTACATGGAGCGCGCGTACGACGATGCGAAGCACGGCCACCCGAGCAAGCGCCCATTCCTCGACATGTTGATCCCAACGCTGGTCGACCCATCGATGGCCCCGCCAGGGAAGCACGTCGCCACGGCGTTCGTGCAGTACGCAC
>Ga0209087_1001002_pt1 | contig 16980 bp, 21 predicted proteins | sample S_130805_EF_Meta_FD_187321 | JGI IMG/M metagenome (GOLD analysis project Ga0209087, IMG submission 187321) | Freshwater microbial communities from Lake Simoncouche, Canada to study carbon cycling - S_130805_EF_MetaG (SPAdes) (version 2) | ecosystem: Environmental > Aquatic > Freshwater > Lake ... | reverse complement strand
TTAATTAAATTAAAAAAATCATTACAATGAAAAAATTTCAAAAGTTCGCGGGAGAACAACCAGTAATAACAACTACCTACGCAGGTGAGTTCGCTGGTCAGTACATCGCAGCAGCATTATTAAGTGCAAAAACTTTGGATAACAAATATGTAACTATCATGCCAAACGTGAAGTACAGAGAAGTAATCCAAAAATTAGCAGTTGCAAACATCGTTAACGATGCATCTTGTGACTTCACAACTTCAGGTTCAGTAGCATTAACTGAAAGATTAATCACTCCAAAAGAATTACAAGTTAACTTACAATTATGTAAGCAAAACTTCGTACAATCTTGGCAGGCTTTACAATTAGGTTTCTCTGCATTTGATGAAATCCCTAAATCTTTTACAGATTATTTGATTTCTTATGTAGGTGGAACAGTAGCACAAGCAACTGAAATCTCTATTTGGCAAGGTGTTAACGCAACTAACGGACAATTCGGTGGATTCCAAACAACTTTATCTGCTTCAGTAGCAGCAGCTGATGGTGTTATTTCTGCAAAGAGTGGTTCAACAGTTATCTCTGGTTCAATTACCTCAGCTAACGTATTAGATGTGTTAAACTCAGTAGTAAACACTATTCCTAACTCAGTTTACGGAAAAGAAGATTTATTATTGTATGTACCAACAAACGTAGGTAAAGCTTATCAACAAGCTTTAGCTGGTGGTGCAATAGGTGCAAATGGTTGGAACAACCAAATGAACGTAGGTGATAAGCCTTTCAATTTCAATGGTATTGAAATCGTTATGTGTCCAGGTATGAGTGACTCTAAAGTAGTTGCAGCTCAAAAATCTAACTTATTCTTCGGTACTGGTTTATTATCAGATTACAATGAAGTTAAAGTATTGGATATGAGTGATATCGATGGTTCACAAAACTTCAGAATCATTATGAGATACACAGCGGGTACTCAAGTTGGTATCTTAAGTGATGTAGTTTACTACGGAGCATACTAAAAATAACTAATAGGTAGGTGGGGAGTATCGTAGAACAGAAACCCACCAACTTATTTTAACTAACAAAAATAAAAACACAATATTATGGCTTGTAATTTATCTCAGGGTAGACAAGAAGTTTGTAAAGAGTCGATTGGTGGTTTGCAAGGTGTATACTTTGTTAACTATTCAACAGGTTCTTTTACAAAAAACGCGAATGGTGAAGTAACCGCTTTACCTTCTGGAAGTACTGTTTACTACTATCAATTGAAAGGTTCAAGTGCATATACTGAAACTGTTACCACTTCAAGAACTAATGGTACAACTTTTTTCTCTCAAGCTTTAACGCTTAATTTAAAGAAGTTAACTAACGAAATGACCACTCAATTAAAGTTGATGGCTTACGGAAGACCACAAATTATTGCTTGGACAAATAATGGTGATGCATTGTTAGTTGGTGAAAAATTAGGTGCTGATGTTACTGCAGGTACAATTCAAACAGGTGGAGCATTAGGCGATTTATACGGCTATAGTGTAACTCTAACCGGTATGGAACAATTGCCAGCGGCTTTCTTAACCGGCTCTACAACAACTAATCCTTTCGCAGGTTTAGCAACTCAACCAACAATAGTTTATAACTAATTCAGTATAAACACTAAGATATTAAAGGGGATTACATTTTGTAATCTCCTTTTTATGTCGTATATTGTAGTATGCATTACATTTATTTAATTAGAGAAAGAAATACTGATAAAGTTGTTTATGTTGGTGAAACTATACGTCCATGGACTAGATGGATACAACATTTAACTAAGCAAGGTAATTTTAATAGAGAAGAGCATTATATGGATGTTTCAGATGAATTAATTTTCTTAAATAAAAAAGAAGTATTGGAATATGAATTTGAATTACAAAAATTTTATGGATTTGAAACACAAAGAGAAAAAAATGCAAGAGGTGGTAAAATAGGAATAACTAAAATCAATCATACATTATCAGGATTAGCAGCAACTAAAATTCAATATATATGTCCTCATTGTAATAAAATAGGAAATGGACCGGTTATGTTTAATTGGCATTTTGATAGATGCAGATTTATTAAGTAAAATTAATTCAGTATTTGTTATCTATATACATAATCAATACAATCTAAATGCTATCTTATTACATTTCACAGAGTAATTCATACACAATAAGAACACAGGATACATCTTCAAACCAATTCACAATGAGTTTGACAGATATGTATTTGTTAACGGATACTACTGCATCTCTTATATCAGCATCATTTACTCCATATGAAAACTTATTTGCATTTACTGCAAGTATTAGTACATCAATTGTAAGTGGTGAATATAGAGCTAGATTATACAATAGCGGTAGTACAGAACCTATTTGGCATGGTAGTATACAAGTTTACCAATCACAATCAGTTGATAAATCAGATTATGAAACACAAATCACTCAGTATATTTCAAATGAAAGTACAAACGAATATATAATTCAACAATAATATGGACAATAAATTTAAACAGAATTTTTCAATAGTTAATTTAGCTCAGCAGGATGTTCCTTATGTGAACGAAGATGTTAAGAGTAGAACTCAATGGGTTCAAGTTGGTCTAAAACATTCAGATGATTTTTTCTTTATGTTAAACGCAGCATATAATACATCAGTAACAAACGCTGCATGTATTGAAGGTATATCAGATTTAATTTATGGTAAAGGTTTATATACTAAGAACGAAGCATTCGGTGATACTTTAAAGAAATTATTACCACAAGAAGAATTAAAGAAAGTAGTATTTGATTTAAAATTGTTTGGTAATGGTGCAATGCAAGTAGTTTGGAATAAAGAACATACTAAAGTAATTAAGTTCTATCACGCTCCTGTTCAGAATTTTAGAGCAGAGAAGTTAAGAGGAATACCAAAGATAGAAAATTATTTTTATTGTACTGATTGGTTTGATACTAAAGCACAAAGAAGTAAGAAAAAGATTCCTTCATTTGGAACATCTAACGAACAAACTGAATTATTATATATTAAGAATTATTCACCAGGTCATTTCTATTATTCCCTACCTGATTGGTTTCCAGCTTTACAATTTAGTGAAGTAGAAGCGGAATTAAGTAATTTACATATCAACAATATCCAAAATGGTTTCTTACCAATGGTTATGGTTAACTTTAATAATGGAGTTCCAGCACCTGAAGAAAGACAAACGATAGAAGGATTAATAGGGGCTAAATTTACAGGCACTCGTAACGCTGGTAGATTCATTACAACATTTAACGATGACCCAACTACGAAGCCGACAATCGATGTAATACAGATTGATAACCTACATGAGAAGTTTGAATATGTTGCTAATTACGCACAAGGACAAATCTTAGTAGCACATAGAGTAACATCTCCTTTATTGTTCGGTATTAGAACAGAAAAAGGAACTGGATTTAGTTCTCAATCAGAAGAAATGTTAACTGCATTTTCTATCTTACAAACAATGACAATTTCTCCATATCAGAATTTAATTCTAAATAGATTAGAAGAAGTACTATTAGAAGGTGGATATAGTGATACTCAATTATACTTTGACCAATTAACTCCATTAGCTTTACTTTCACAACAAGCAGAAGATACTGGAAAAACTATAACTGATGTAGCAAAGGAAACAAATAAAGAAATGGAAAATCCTTCTGCAATAGATAACAATGAGGAAGATATGGAAGTAACAGATGTTCAACCACCTGTTTCATTAAGTTCACCATTTTTCAAAAAAGAATATGAAATATTTAAACAACACTAAGATATGAGCACACCATACGCATTATTTATAACTAGAAATGATATTATTAAGAATTCACCTTTACAGGGAGCAATTGATGCAGATGCACTTCTACCTTTTGTTAGAACAGCGCAAGATAAATACTTAAAGAATTTATTAGGTACTATCCTATTTGGTTATTTACAAACACATATAATTGCAAATGATATTGATACATTATCTGTTTATTATCAAGACCTTTTAAATGACCATATCAAATATACTTTATTATGGTATGCTTGTGTAGAATATATTCCATTTAGTTCAATTCAATTTAAATCTAATGGAGCAGTTAAGCAAGCAACCGACCAGGGAACTGCACCATCTAAGAATGAAATAGATTATTTAAAACAAACTACGCAGGAAAATGCTGATTACTACGCATTAAGATTACAAAATTATCTTATTGCATACTCAGTACAAATTCCTCAGTACTTACAATCAATTGGTAACGCAACTCAAATATTTCCTGACCAAAGTAACCAATACTTTGCAGGTATAAACTTATAATAACTATGGCTCAAAGTTTAGTACATAATAGTGGTGTTAATTATACTCTTTATTATAATATCTTAAATTACTTTAAGACAATTATGAACAATCATCCAGGTTTAGCAAACGTAACCTATGGTGATATTAGTGATATTGATAATAGAGAGTTTCAGTTTTATCCATATGGTAACTTAATGATTACTGATACTTCATTTGGAACTAATGTAACAAACTACACAGTCCAATTAACGATAGCAGATAAGATTAAGAATAGAAATAATTTAAGTGATGCGAGAACCAACTTTCAAACAATTCCTTTTTATGGTGTTGATGATATGGTTGATATTCACGCAAACACATTGGGAATACTAAATGATTTAACTTCTTTTACACAAAGAGGAGTAGTGGGGTTTGATATAGATGGGGACATTGATTGTAAACCATTTGCAGACCAGTTCAATAACGGACTGGCGGGATGGGTGGCAACCTTTAGCCTTACAACTCACAATGATAAAAATCGTTGTCTTTTTTTTTTAGTTAACCCTTCCGGAAGTGGATATGTAATTGAAGAATGTATAAGTGGTGATAGGTATAAGGCGGTATTGAATGAGAGCGGGAGTATAGGACAGGTATTTAGTAGTAAGTATACTTTGGACTCAAATGGTGGAACTACTTCGTATGATAACTTAGCTTGTTATACGATTATAGAACAGATAAGTGGTGTGGATGATTGGGATTATGTTAATTTAAAAGTATTAGCATTACCATTCGCAAACTATGTAAGTTGTTCAGTATGTGAGTTGTGGATAACACCAAAGATATGGTCAACAACACCACAGACTTGGAATTCAGGATCAAATGTAGTAACGAGAACGTGGGCACAAAATTAAAAATAAAAAAAATAGAATATAATGGGAAGTTTAAGTAATTTATACATATCACAAAGTTATATCTCTCTATTACACTTAGGGAGTGATACAACTGCAAGTTCTACACCAACTGAAATTGAGGATGGTTTAGGAAATGGTATTGGTATAACGGTAAATAATCAAGGTGATTTATTAATTGGTGGAACATTCGCAATAAAAAGAGGATTAGATGTTACCGGTTCTGTCACTTTTAATACAGCAGTAACTGCATCTACTCAACAATTTGTTAATAGTGGTAATCAATTTACAGATAACATTATTAGAATTACTGGTTCATATTCAACTGGAAGTGTAGCTAATCCTGGTGTATATCAAATACAAAATGGTTGGAAATGTTTCGGACCTGGTTTAGGTAATGATGGTGCGGTTGTAATAGCAAATGATTATGTTCCAGCAACTGGTTGGAGATTTACAATTGATAAGAATACAGCGGTATGGTTTGGTTTATATAATTTTACTGACCCAAATAAACAATATATAAACTTTGCAGTTAGTGGTAGTGAAGATATTACTGGTTCACTTTGGGTAAGAGATAATATTACTACAAATAATTTAAGTGCAAGTGGAAACATAAGTGCAAGTAACTTATGGGTAAAAGATACAATACACGCATATAAATTAGATGTAACAATAGAAAGTTCTTCTATTATATTTACAAGTGGTTCAAATATATTAGGTGATGAAGCAAACGTAGATACTCAAACCTTAATTGGTAGAGTAATAGTAAGTGGCAGTTTAGAAGTAACTGGAAGTACAAGAATAAATGGTAATACAACTATAACCGGTTCAACTACTATAAGTGGTTCAACAACTAATATTATTTCTAATACTATAATTAATGGTAATACAACTATAACAGGTTCAACTATAATTTCAGGCTCTACTACAATAACAGGTTCAATAACAGCATCTGGAAATATTAGTTCTTCAACTTTAAGTGGTGTTGGTAATCTAACATTATATTCACAATCAGTTGATAGTAGAATAATAGTAGTATCTGCATCAGCGTGGGGAGCATTCCAAAGTGCATCAGCATATTCAGCTAGTGCATATACAACAATTACAAATTTAAGTTCTTCTATATATCAAACAGATGCAACTCAAAGTTACCAAATTACTGCAAATGCTTTAACTGCATCTAACGCAACAACAATAGTATCTGCATCAGCATGGGGAGCATTTCAAAGTGCAAGTGCATATTCAGCTAGTGCTTTTTTAGTAGATGCAACTCAAAGTGTTAATATTACACAAGCTTCAGCAAGTGCATGGGGAGCATTTCAAAGTGCAAGTGCATATAGTGCAAGTGCAAAATTAATATATGCAACAACAGGTTCTAATAATTTTGTAGGTAATCAAACTATAACAGGTAGTTTAATTTTATCTTCTTCTGCAAATATTGAGTTAACTGTTATAGGTAATTCTACATTTAGCGGAAGTGTAAGAGGAATAGCACAAACATTAACTATTTCTTCTCAAACAGCAAGTATGGATTTAAGTACTGGTAACTTCTTTTTATTAACATTAGTATCTGGTTCAAATACTTATTTAAATCCAACTAATATTAATCCTGGTGAAACTATATCTTTATTAGTTCAACAACCATCAGTAAGTTATGGTACATTAACATATCCTTCAACTTTAAAATTTCCAACTGGATTTGCATATGTAGCATCTACTACTTCAAGTTATGTTGATATAATTACATTTGTATCATTTAATACCGCATCATTATATTCAGTAGCAATAAATAATTTTTCTTAATTATGTATATTCCATTTTCATTTTTTTCAAATACAACGCAAGGTTTTTATGGTAAAGTAGATTACCTAATACTAGGTGGTGGCGGAGCAGGTGGTGAAAATGCCGGAGGTGGTGGCGGAGGAGGTGGTTTTATATCTGGTTCAGGATTTTTATTACCAAATACAAGTTATCCGGTTGTAACAGCATGGGGTGGAAAAAGATATGGTACATTTGCAGCTTCCGCAACTAGTGGTTCTTGGTCTTATTTTGTAAATACATTTTCTTCAGGAGGTGCAGCGGGTGGTCCTTTCGCAACCAATGGACAAAATGCAATAAGCGCTTCAGGGGGCGGTGGTGGAGCACGTACATATCCAAATACTACAAATGGTGGAACTGGACTTATTCCTTATGGAAATAATGGTGGTGGTGGATTAGGAGCTAATGCTGGAACAGTTGGATCAGGAGGTGGTGGTGGTGCAAATCAAGTAGGACAGAATGCATATGTAATATTATTATATGCATATAGTGGAGTAGGTGGTGATGGTAGAGCATGGGTTGATGGAAATGATTATTGTGGAGGTGGAGGAGGTGTAGGTGTATTAGGAGGTTCGGGTGGAGGTGGTACCGGTGGGCAAGGTGGTGGAACTGGAAGCGCCGGACAAGCAAATACCGGTGCAGGTGGTGGTGGTGGAAGTGGAGGAGGTAGTGCCGATCAGGGTGGTGGTAATGGAGGAACTGGTGTTGTTAAAGTTAGATATACAGGTTCACCAAAGGCAGTTGGAGGAAGTGTTGTATTTGATGGTACGTTTACTACTCATACATTTTCAGAAACTGGTTCTAATACATTAACAACATTTGCTTATGATACATTATCAGGAAGTACATATATTGTTCCAGGCCCGGCGCCAATAGCACCACCATATTACGAACCATTACCAACTGGTGGATTAGTATTATATAATGAATGGCAAAATATTACAGGTTCTACTTGGACAGATAGTAGTGGTAATGGAAATGATGGATTAATTTCAGGTTCTACATTAACTAGTGCTAGTGCTTATTTAGGTGTATTTTTTAATGGAACAGATAATTATGTTACATATCCACAACCATTAATAGCTGAGCCAAGTAGTAGTTGGACATTAGTATTACAATCAAGATTAAATAATTTCCAATCTCCAAAAGATTTATTTTGTAAAGATAATTATTCAGATGGTTGGGACCTTTTATTCGCTTCAGGAAACTTTACAACAACCAATCCTTCATTTAGATATAGAGATGTAGCCGGTTCAGATAAAGTTGCGTCTAGTAGGCAAATAGCTGCACTTGATACACAGGTATATACAATGACATTTGATGCAACAACAGATATAGCTAAATTATATTATAATGGAGTATTTTTAGTTAATTTTTCTTCAGGACAAATAAATAATTTCAATGTAAGTAGTTTACCTTTAAAATTTGGTTATAATACAAATACAGATGCAAATATATTTCAAGGATATGTAAAAAATATATTAGTTTATAATAAAGTTTTAACTGCAGATGAAATTGTGTTAGTTAATTTAAGTTTATCCAATAAAGCATAATATGCCTACATTAAAAGAAATAGCACAACAATTTGAATCATTAGCTAAACTAAACATTCAGAGAAGTCCTAATAAGGCAGTAGATACCGGTAGGTTAAGAGATAGTATCAAAGTTAAACAAACCCGTACAAACAAAGCAGGTGGTGCCATTTTCGATTTAAATACTGTTTACTATGGTGTGTACGTTGAGAATGGTACGAGTAAAATGAAAGCTCGTCCGTTTGCAGCAGAAGCAGCAGATTCAGATACTTTAAAAGCAATGGTAGATGATTATATGAAATCGCAAGTAGAACTAACATTGCAAGCGAGTGTAAAGGCATTAGACCCACGCTTAAAAAAATACGCTAAGTAAGTATCCAATAAATTTATCTTTGAGTTGGTTATCTATATTAAACACATTATAGATGTCTTTAAATATTACACAAACTCCAGCAACAGCATCCTTAGCACAATCACCGATTATATTTACGGTAGCTGAGAGTAATCCTGTTTTATTAACATCATCATCATTTCAATATCTTGGTGAATTATATTATTGGACTGGTTCAATTATCAATAGTGGGTCAGTAGATTACACAATTTCTAAATTTCCTAATACAGCAAAGGTTGGTATTTTTGATTTAAATAGAATCATTAACTCAACACTTACAGATTTAGCAGCAACTAATACATCTAACGTAATGTATTTTGCAGTAGATTTCTATACACAATACCTAAATGGAACTTTATTTGTAACTGGTTCGCATGTAAAATCAAATCTTTATAAAGCATTGGATGGTTATGGTGTATTTCCTGAAACAATAGGACAACAATTATATTCAAAATCACCATATTGGCCTTTAATAACTGATGGACCTGTTACTCAGAGTGCATTAATTACAAATAATACATCGGCTTCAATATATACCGGTGATATTGGAACTACACAACCAACTAAAATAAGGTATACTTCTAATTTAAGTACAGCTGATTATTTTGTAAGTAGTTCAACAAATACTGAAGGACAAGAATATTTGTATCCAAATGGTCCATCGGCAGCAGGGTTTCCATTATCAACAACGGGTTTAGAATGGTATACAATACAACCATATGCAAGTTCAACTGCATTAGGTTCTCCTATTAGATATGAAGTAGTTTGTAATCAAAAATATCCAAATGTTAGAATAGGTTGGAAAAATAGATATGGTAGATTTGATTATCTTAACTTTAATATGGTTAGTAGAACATCATTTACTACAATGAAAAAAACGTATCAACCACAATTAGGAAGTTGGGAAGCATCTACATTTAGTTATGTACCATATGGTAGTTCAAATTTAAATTATGTAGTAGATTCTACACAAGGATTATCTGTAAATACAAATTGGGTTTCAGAAGATTATAATAATATATTTAAACAATTATTAGTATCAGATGAAATTTATGTTGTTAATGAAACTACAAGTGAACTTACACCAATAACAATAGCAACTTCTAATATAGTATTTAAAACTGGAGTTGTAGATAAATTGATTCAATACCAATTTGATTTCAATTACGGACAGGCATATAAACTTATAATGTAATATGGGTATAATAAGTACAACCGCGTTTACCTTTAGGTTAATCGCGAATGGACAGCAATTAGATTTATTTCAGGATGAAGATATTCAATTATCAAATAATGTAACAGGTCTTTTTGATATTGGTTTACAACCGGCAGACTTTACTCGTCAGATAACAATACCTGGTTCTAAAGTTAATAATGCATTCTTTGAACATTACTATGATATTAGTATTGATTCACCATTCTTATTTTCAACATCAACTAAAGTAAGTGCATACTTTGAATTTGATTCATTATATCTTTCAAACGGATATATTCAATTAAACAAAGTAAATCTATTACAAAATAAATTTATTGAATCATATGAAATTACAATGTATGGTACAATCAGTTCATTTGGTAGAGATATTAATAAATTATTTTTAACTGATTTAACTACACTATCTGCATATAATCACACTTCATCATTACAAGCAATAACTTCAAGTTGGAGTGGTAGTTTATTTAGCGGTGATATTGTTTATCCTTTAATAGAATATGGACAAAAAATTACTTATAGTCCAGAAGAAAATAACTTTGGAATAGATTCAGAATATGGTGGATTATGTGTACAAGATTTCAAACCAGCGATTAGAGTTAAAAAAGTATGGGATGCAATATTTGCACAAACTGGCTATACTTATTCATCTTCATTTTGGCAAGAAAGTTGGTTAGATGATGTGTATATGGTTTGTAATTATCAATTAAGATATCCTGTTTATAGTGATGTAGATATAGAAACATATGGTTTATTTAAAATAGGACCAATTAGTGGTAGTAATATGACTAATGTAACAATGAGTGTAGCTACTGATTTACAGTTACCTTGGTTTAATATTCAAACTAATCCGGGTGGTAATATTGATGGAAATTTAATTTGGAGTACAATATATCCAACTGAATTAAGAGGAGTAATAAATTTAGATTTTAATATTAGTTCTTCTACTAATACTGTTCCTGTTTTTGCATTAAGAATAAAAGATGCAAATACAGGTACAACAATATCAAATCAAAGATTAGGTGTTATAAATGATTATTTAACACAAGTAAGTTTATACAACAATGGACCTACTAGAAATCAAACAATTCAATCATCTCAACAATTTAATAGTGGGTTATTACCATCAGGTAGTTATAAATTTTATTTAGAATATGAAAACTCAGGCGGTGGTAATGTACAAGTTGTTTTAGATCCAGGAAATACAGTAAATTCTTATTTAGAAGTAAACAAAGCTTCACAGATTGGTGATGGATTAGTAATAGATATTCCTTCTAATATGCCTTATGGTACTAAAGGAATTAGATTAGTAGATTGGATAACAGGTATACAAAGAAAGTTTAATTTAGTAATGTATCCTGATACAACATCACCTAATAGATTTATAGTTGAAACTTTTAATAATTGGTATAACAAAGGACAAGTAAAAGATTTTAATCAATATATTAATTTAAATTCACCAATATCAGTAACTCCAGCAAATAACTTAGCAGTAAATAATTTAAACTTTGGTGATACCTTAGACCAGGATTATGTATCATTGCAATTTAGTAAAGGAGCTAATAGAGAATATGGTAAACAATATTATATTGATACTGAAAACTTTTTTTCACAAGGAAAATTAGAAGTTCAAACAACATTCGCAAGTTCACCATTACTTAGATTACAAGGAACAGGATTGAGTGGTAGTGTTGGAGGTATTAATCCTCCTGTAACTGAATATTTTGCGGGTGAATGTAAATTTGGATATTCAGCTGATAGTCGTGCAACATGTACTTCACCTATTCGTTATAATGTTTATACTGATACTGGTAGAATACAAACTGGTGTTATAGCATATTATGACCAATATGGTGATAGTCCAATAATAGGATTAAGATGGATATTAGACCCTTCATCATATGAAATTTATGATATAGATAGATTTACAGGAGAAATAGGATACGGAAGTGGAGATTTTTGCTAAAAAAATAAAATATTATGAGTCAATCAATACCTTTATACATACCAACATATATTAGTTCAATCGATTATGAACCAGCTAGAGTATTACCTAGATTAATATTTTATAATGGGCAAATTGATTGTCAACCTTTTTATTTAAATGGATTTAGTAATGGTGTTACATCATCAGTATATGCATATCAACAAACAGCATTTCCATATGTTGATAACTACAATGTAGTAAGTGGGAGTTTCCCAACAGTTGATAGTAAATCATTACTATTTAATAATGAAAACGCATCATACGGAGCAATACCAACAGAAAATTTATATACAACATATTGGAGTAAATATATTTCATTACTTTATAATCCAAAGACTAGATTAATAGATTGTTCAGCAATTATACCATTAGCAGATTATTTTAATATACAATTAAATGATATTGTAGATTTCAGAGGAAACTATTATCATTTAAGAGCAGTTAATAATTATTCTCTTAGAACGGGTGAATGTACTTTACAACTATTAGGTCCGATTATACCAGATACGTTTACTTCATAACTTAATACTTTAAAATTGTTATCAATAGTATGATTAAGAATATTTTAGATTTATTGCAACATAGTAATTATTATGGAATATCAAAGAACATTGATATAGCAAAGGGATATTATAGTATACCAAAATCTTTTAGTGATGGTAAAAAACAATTAATAAGAGTAATTAAATCTAAGAAGTAATGGCAGATAATACAACCACATACAAAGCCGTCATTGAAACTGAAGTAAAAGGTCAGAAATCAGTTGATGATTTAGGTAAATCTATTGATGAAAGTGGAGATAAATTTAAATCACTAAGAGGTCAGATTAGAGAAACTACTGTCAAATTGCAAGAGATGGCAGACCAGGGAAAGACTAGTACTAAAGAATTTAAAGCATTATCAGATAAATTAGATGATTTAGGTGATGCACAAAAAAGAGTTGCATTCCAATCAGGTCAAATTGAAGATAAATTAGCTGCCCTACCTGGTCCTATTGGTAATATTGGTAAAGGATTCGCAGCGGCTAAAGATGCAGTAGATACATTTGGTATTAATTTAGCAATTGCAACAGCAGGTATTACACTTATTATTGGTGCAGTTATTGCAATGAAAGATGCAATGGGTAAAACCAAAGAAGGCCAAGAGGCTATGAATAAAGTAATGGATGCATTAGGTAAGGTAATGGCCCCTATATTTGCTCTATTAGAAAAAGTAGCAATACCATTATTCTTAAAATTTGCAGAAGTATTGACTTGGGTAGCAGGTAAAGTAGAAAAGTTTGTAGAATGGCTAGGTGTATCTAAAGGTAAAATTGCTGAAATTGGAGCAATGGGTGATAAAGAATTTTGGGATGCTAGAGAAAAAGATTTAGAGCATGCCAAACTTGTTGCAGATACTTACAAAGCAATTGATGAAAAAAATAAAGCAGAAGCAAACGAAAGAAAAAGAAAGTATTTAGAAAAACAAGCTCAATTACAAAAAGAAGCAGATGATAAAGAAAAAGCAGATTTAGCTAAACAAATAGCAGATTTAGAAGCTATTAGAGCTAAACGTATGAGGCTTAATGTAGACCCTATTGGTTCTGATGGAATGACTGCAAAAGAAAGAGAAAAAGCATTAAAAGAAGAAGCTGAAAGAAAAGCATATTTCCAAAAGAAAATGGATGATTTGACTAAGGCTCAGCAACCAAAGATGCAGGCTTTTATGTTGGCTAATACTAAAAGTGCATTAGAAAAAGAATTTGGATTAAAAGCAGGAGCAGCTAAAAAAGAAACAGCATTAAATACATTCTTAACATCAGATAAGAAAAAGAATTTAGATGCACAATTAGTAGCAGCAAAAGCGGCATTAGAATTAGCAGGAGCATTAGTTGATGAACATTCAGTTGCAGGAAAAGCAATTGCAGTTACATTAGCAATCATTAACACATATCAAGGTGCAACCGCAGCGTTAGCATCATTACCTCCTCCATTTAGTTTTATAGCAGCAGCAGCAGTAGTTGCAGCAGGTTTATTAAATGTAAATAAAATTCTTTCTACACAAATTCCTTCTGCAAAACCAAGTGGTGGTTCAGCGGGTGGTAGTGGTGGTGGAGCTGGCGCAGTAGATATAGCTGCTCCAACAATTCCACAAATAAATGCACCTGATATCAATGTTAGTGGTGGACAAAATCCTACATCAGCATTAGCAGGAACATTAGCAGCAGCGAGTGGTAGACCTATAAAAGCATTTGTAGTTTCAACTGATATTAGTTCACAACAGGCATTAGATAGAAGAACTAATAGAGCAGCAACATTGAGTGGTGGGTAACCAAAAACATTTTTAAAATTGTTAATATTATATGGATAATTTATTTGAACTTACAGTAGAAGATGATGATATAGGTGTATTTGCCGTATCATTTGTGGCTGAGCCAGCTATTGAAAGAGATTTCGTTTATTTCAATAAAGCAGAAGTTAAATTCGCAGCTATTGATGAAGAAAGACATTTAGTAGCAGGACCTCTTTTAGTGCCTGATAAAAAGATATTAAGGTTAGATGCATTCAATCAACCTTATCACGTATACTTTAAAGCAGATACAATTCAAGCTATATCTCAAAAATATATGATGAATAACTTTAATAATGAGGTAACCTATGAACATAGTAAGCCGGTTAAAGATGTAACATTAGTAGAAAGTTGGATTGTTAGTTCATCTACAAAAGATAAATCAAACCTTTATGGTTTTACAATGCCAAGAGGAACATGGTTCGGTATTATGAAAGTAAACAATCCTGAATTGTGGGCAGATGTTAAAGCGGGTAAAGTAAAAGGATTCAGCATTGAAGGTGAATTTGAACACACAGAAGTTAAGAACTCATTGCAAGTAGATTTAAATAAAGCAATTGTAGATTTAAGTGAGCCGGAAGCAAAGGCAGTATTGAATAAGATTAAACATATCTTAAAGAACGATGGTAGATATAGAAAAGGTCAAAGAATAGATATGATAGAATTAGAAGGTGAAGGTGGACAACCATCAATTGTTAGTTCATATCCAGGACAATTCGGACCAGGTAAAAAGAAAAAGAATTATATACATCCGGCCCTAATCGGACAAACTAAATAATATGGCAACATTTGTAGAATTTTTATCAGTATTAAACTCAGCTAAACAACAAACTATTTTTTGGCATAATCAAACCGAATCGTATAGTGAACATAGGACTCTTAATGGTTTCTATGATAGAATATTAGGATTATTAGATGGTTTAGTAGAATCAACTGCTGGTATATATGGTAGACCTAAAGGATATGAGGCACATGATTTCGTAGATTGGACGTCAACTGATGAAACAATTAAATACTTTCAGAACTTATACAAATATGTTGAAACTGAAAGAACATCCCTTTATTCAGAAACTTGGTTTCAAAATCAAATAGATGAAATATCAGCACAGATATCAACAACAATTTACTTACTTACATTAAAAAAATAATATGATAGGTAATCAAAATATATTAACTAAGTTAAAAGGATATCGTTTAGCAGGATGTCCTACGGCAACAAAGGATATTCCAACTAATCTTAAGAATAGGCAGAAATGTATTGATGAGGCGAATTATGGTCCTCTTAATCCAAATGAACCTAATGAAGATTATTGGATTGCAAAAGCAAAAGTATTTGGTGGTGAAGATATAGAAAGTGCAAAGAAAGCCCTATGTGGTAATTGTTCATTCTTTGTTCAAACTAAAGCAATGTTAGAATGTATTGCAGAAGGTATAGGTGGTGAAATGAAAGATGAGTGGGATACAATTGATGCAGGTAATTTAGGATATTGTGAAGCATTTGATTTTAAATGTGCAGCAAATAGAACGTGTGATGCATGGGTTGTTGGAGGTCCTATCGTTGACTAGTAATTCAGTATATAACAAAATTGAAAACTTTGTAGAATCTTATAATGATTATCCGCAATCAGCAACAAACAATGCAAAAAGAGCATTAGATTGGGCAAATAAAAATGGTTGGGGAAGTTGTTTAGAAGCAACGGGTAAACAAAGAGCTAATCAATTAGGAAATAGAGAACCGATTAGTAGAGATACAATTGCAAGAATGGCCTCATTCAAAAGACATCAACAATATAAAGATGTTCCGTATAGTGAAGGTTGTGGTGGATTGGCTTGGGATGCATGGGGTGGAACAAGTGGTGTTGAATGGGCAATAAATAAATTGAAAGAAATAGATGCATAGTAATATAGTACATAATAAACTACAAAAGTTTGCAATCCCAATGATTTCAACGGGTGAAGCAGAACAACTTATTAGAGATACTACGAGCAGTTATCCAGCAATTATCTTTTGGGAAACTTTAGATAATGGTAATACTGCAAGAGAAATGTATTGGGGTAGATATAAAGGTGGTAAAGCATCTCAAACAAGAACAGCAGAAGGAATGATAGCATTAATATCGCAAGATGATGGTGGTGAATATAGAACAGTAATTTGGGATACTATATGGAAACTAAAATACTTTGATAGAGATTTAGATAGATACAAAACAGTATACGTTAAATAAAAATAAATAATATGCCAATACCTAAACCAAATAGTGGTGAAAGTCAAAATGAATTTGTAAGTAGATGTGTTTCACAATTATACCCATCAGATTATGACCAAAGACAAGCAGTAGCAATTTGTATTAATACATATGAAACAGGTACTACTGGTTTATCAACAGAAGGAAGAGTTGCATTAAAAATTAGAGGTATCAGTCTATTAGCAGGTTTAGAAGGAGCATGTTGGGAAGGATACGAAGCAATAGGAACTAAAATCGTAGATGGTAGAGAAGTTCCAAATTGTGTACCAATAAAAAAATAATAATGG
>Ga0209087_1001001_pt1 | contig 16987 bp, 32 predicted proteins | sample S_130805_EF_Meta_FD_187321 | JGI IMG/M metagenome (GOLD analysis project Ga0209087, IMG submission 187321) | Freshwater microbial communities from Lake Simoncouche, Canada to study carbon cycling - S_130805_EF_MetaG (SPAdes) (version 2) | ecosystem: Environmental > Aquatic > Freshwater > Lake ... | reverse complement strand
TGACATCCCATAACATCTTCTACATATATGTCATAACAACCTGCATATAGTTCTGCAAGATTAGTAATATTCAATGATTGACAATGAGAACCGTAGTATTCAACATGGTTACCTAAGTTATCTGTACCAATTAAAAGAATATTATAAGGCTCAGTACCAAACTGAGGATTAATCCCAAGGTACTCACCTATACAAGTATCACACTGTGGTACACTAGCAATTGGAGTAGGAAGTGTAATCTGATTAGGGAATTTATATTTAAAATTAACAATAAGTGTATCATGTTTATCAGTAGCTGATTCAACATGGCTATCTATAACAGTTAATCTATAAGTATAGATGCCATTACCTAATTTAGGCTGAGGTGTACTTAAGTTAACACCTAAGAAATCTAACCAATCAAATAGTAAATCACCACCAGGTACAATAGTGCATAATGTTGAATCTTGTATAACTGTGCTAGTATTTACTTGTTTCCACGTATAAAAAATAGGTCTCTCACCACCTTGAATATAACCCTCAATTGTCATTGAATCATTATAACAGTTTGCTGGAATGACATGCACAGTACAGGTATCACCAACAGGCACTGTATAATGAATGGACATTGGATGATATTGACACAATAATAAATTTGGTAATATCAGTAATAAAATTAAAAATTGTTTCATTGTTCTTGTTGTTTAGTAATGCCACCCTTTTTTAAATGCTTGATTGTAATCATCATGTCTTCTAAGCATCCATTCTAATACTAGTACTAATACCAATTTAAAGGGTAGCAAAATAATTTTAAAAATCTTTCTCATGTTAATAATTGTTTTTAATATAGCTATCTAATTTTTCTCTAACCTCATTTAATGTAATGAAATTGTGAAAAATCCCGTCACAATAAATAGTCTGTAATAATCCAGTATCTTCCGTGTTCCAAGATACTTTATCATACAATCCAATTTTTCCGTCGTGCTCTTCTACACATAAAAGTCCTGTTGCTGATTTTTTAGTTCCGTCATCTGTAATAGGATCTTTAAAGATCTCACGTCCTTCGATTGTGTAAGCTGGACTTCCAGATTCTGCTGGATGTTTAACTTCTACGTATGTTGCCTTCATTGCAAATCCGAATGTGTCACGAGTATTGTATTGGTAAGTGAATGACCCAACTCCAAGTACTACGTTTGTTGAAGCAAATCCTTTAGATTCTAATCTTGTACAGATCTCATTTGCTCTATCAATAGTGATTGAATCTCCATAGATAGCTCCGATGTGTGGATCAAGTACTTTGTAACCTTGTTCGTTTACTGTTCCGCCAAATACATCCCAAAGCAATTCAATTACTCCTTTGTATCCTGGGTTCCATCGCATCCAACCATATCTATTATCAGGATCGTTTTTAGTATTGATACCACAAAGAATATCAGAAGGGTCACCTGAGTCGGGACGAATAACCAACTTACCATCACGAGCAAGAATTTCTTCTTTCAAAGTAACTAAGTGTTCTGTACAAACTTTCCAAAGGTCCCAAGTATCAGATACAACTGATAAGATTCCTTTAGGATATGTGTTCAATAAGCGGCGGAATGTTTCAATCTCGTCTTCTTTACCCCCAGCACACATAACTGAATGCTCTGTTGCTGGTACAGATCCTGCTACAAAACCTTCTGCTCCGTAGTATTTACGTGCTCCGTATATTGCAGGAAGAGAATCTGTTCCGTAGAAAGATGTTAAGTGACCTAGTCCAGAAGAGACCACTGCATCTATTGAATCCATACCTCTCATAGAGAAATCGTGTCCTTGCCAGTAAACGAATTCTTTTGCCTCTGGATTTGTTTTAGTAGCCCATTCTGTAAGTACTCTTTTGTATTGGAATGCAATAGTTGCAGAAGTCATCGGTTTCCAAAGAAGATTTGAAATCAATGTTTCTAAATAATTTGTTATCCAGTAAAAATCCGGGTTGGTATTATAGATAGTTAATACTGGTACTTTAATAGGGACTAATGTTCCTTCAGGAAGTGCTTTAACTTTAATAGGTAAATGTCCTAAATCATGTAAAGCTTCGAAGTGAGCAACATCATAATCAATTCCCAAATAGAGAGATATTTCTTCTTTAATCTCGTTACATACAGCTTCTTTTGGCTGATCAAAGAAATCTTTTCTAAAACTCTCGTGAATTTGTTTCATGATTAGTTGTTGACCGAAAGAAACAACCATATCACATCCCTTAGGTGCGTACTTGTTACTTCTTGGCGTAAAATTGGAATAGACTAATGTCGTTCCTTTTGGATATTGCTGGTGGTGACCAGTTTTATATCCGTCTGTTAATAGGGCTGGATTTATCATTTTTTGTTTTTTTTATAGTGAATTCATTAATTTTTCTAGGTGTTCTTTTTTTTCTTTTTCTCTCACGTGAGATATCATTCTTTTAGTTGCTTTCTTTAATCTTCTTCCCTGATATGAGAATGGATTAAATCTTAGCATAAGAGGAATACCCCATCTCATTCGTCCATTTACATAAGCTCCGTCCAAATTAAGAGTAAAAGCAAATTTTATACGGTTTCCTGCTTCATTTTTGTATTCCGGTCCGTGATATTCCGTCCATCCCCAATCAGATCCTTCGAAATATTTCATTTCCCATTTGGTGAAATCTTTTTCTAGAGAATCGATCATCCTACTTATGTAGTAATTGTTAATTTCTTTTTCTGTTTTTTCCATTTTATTTTGATTTAAAGTTCCCCGTCTCCTAAGTCATCAAATGCGTCTTCTGCATCTTCTTTTGCACTTTGGAGTAATTTCTTTGTTGCCTCTACTTCTTCTCCTGTAGCGACATTGACTACATCTTTTACTACTGCAACAGGAGTTAATACTGTTTTAACTGTTGCGCTTATGATATTTGAAAAAAATCCCATCTTATTTTTATTGAAATATTAGAACTGTTTTTTAACTCTAAATGACCAAGGGAAAAACGGGTAATTTGCCATATACTCATCTCCATACTTATCAACGTAGTTATGTACTGATTCACCAGATACTTTATCAGTGAAATTGTAGCTAACTCTTTTCATAGTTATCCTGCTTATTATTGTCTTCATCTTATTCTGATTTAGTTTATTCTTTCAAATATGTGTCCTACGAATTCACCTTTTTGATATTGATAAGTTCCAATGTACTTTCTTTCTATCCCCATATCAAAGTATATTTCGTGCCCTGTTCCAAATAGTTCAAAATTTCTCTCTTCCATCTCAGTTTCTTCAGGATCTACCATAGCCCAAATTGTTGGATGGCTATTTTTCTCGTCGGTCTGGATTGTTAGTATCTCAGCTCCTTTAGGCATTATGATAGAAAAATTTTTATCAAAACCATTCTCTATCGTGCTATATTTCCATATTGTTTTATTCATTTTTACTTGGATTTTTTTACGGTGATATTTAGAGACTTTAGTTCGTTCTTTATTATTTCTGACATTATGACTTCCATACTATCCATGGTGCTTTTACCAACAAACAATCTTTTTTCTCTTGGATTGATTTCTCCAGGTAAGCATTTTCGACTCGAACAAGTTAATAGTAAATGATCAGTAGTTATTGTGATGCAATACTCTGTGGTCTCTGTGTAAAAAAATAAAGAATAATTGTAAGTGTATTTGAATTGAGATTCATTCTTAGCATATTCGAAAATATGTATAACTGAATCTACGTTGCCGTATCGTGCAAAGCTTAAGATATAAGCTGCTATCCAAATCGGTGATTTATCTCTGAATTCCTTGAATGAAATTAATTTTCCCCCTCTTTTTTCCTCTAGATCATTTATAGAATTACTTGATAATTCCATTTCTTCACTAGTGGATATTTTTTTTCTTTTTGTCGAATGTTCAGCTACATCTTTGGCTGACTTGTTTTCGTCGTTCATATAAAAAATGTATTCGTTTCTAACTGGTCATCTCTGCGGATGTTTTATCTTTAATCTTTATAATAGCAGTTTCTAAATTAGTTTCACCTAAATACTTAAATGAAACTTCTACGCATTCATTAACTCCCCAGGAAGGAACTAATTGATCCCATACTCCTTCAGAGTCTTTGTAAATTATATGACAGTTATGTAAATTTGAACCTAACTGATCATAGATTTCGTTAATGACTCCTTCAGCATTATTGGTAACTGACATTCTTCCAAGATTTAAATCCTCTATTATAAGAATATTATCGTTTATTTTCCAATTGTAATCACTCTTAGGAGCCATATCTTTTTGTTTACAGTGCAATGTTAGAAATTTCTTTTTGTAATAAAAAATGATTTTTGAAAAAATTCATATATAAATGAAAAAAATGAATCAGAACTATAACGAGTATCTTGAAAACATTAAGAGAAAGCTGGATGCTATGAATAAAGCAGCAGGGGTTGATCCAGAAGCAAATAAGCAATTACAACAGCATATTGGTAATCAAAATAACTCTATGCCTTCTAATGACATATTTGATATGCTAGGTAATGGAGCTAAAATGTGGATAGAAAAGCAAAAAAATCAAGAACTTTAATCTTTTATATTGTAACAATTTTTGTTTCTACCTGTAAGAAAGATAGAAAACAAAAGAAATGAGAGATTTTAAAATCTTAGTTAGATACGCCAATCCCACAGAAAGCTTATCAAGATATTTTACTGAGATATCAAAAGAAGAAATTCTTACACCAGAAAAAGAAGCTGAATTAGCATTTTTGGTTAGGGGAGGAGATGAGAAGGCTAAAGATAAACTAGTTAGATCTAATTTAAGATTCGTGGTATCAGTAGCTAAAGCTTATGCAACGAGTAATATCCCTCTAGAGGATCTAATATCTGAAGGTAATAAGGGGTTAATAGAATCCGCTGATTTATTTGATCCTTCAACTGGATTCAAATTCATTAGTTATGCTGTATGGCATATTAGAAAGTACATTTTCTTATACATCAATAATCTATCTAGATCTGTTAGAATTCCAACTAATGTGACTAACGAGATGAGAAAATATCAAATGCTAGAAGATACTTTTGTTTCGTATAACGGGAGAGAACCATCAGTTGATGAGATATTAGACATTATGGAAAGTAACGGTGATCCTATATCTTATTCCACAATACAAGCAATAAAGAATAAGCCAACTTCAGTTCCATTCGAAAATACTGGATCTTGGGACGATGAATCAGTATTTTCACCAGCTAATTTTATAAAGTCGGAATATAATACTGACAATTATTCAATTAGCGAGGATATGAAAGTGATAATTAATGAGCTTTTAAAAGCACTAAGTCCTATGCAAAGAGAAATAATGGAGCTTAAATATGGATTAGGAGAATCCTATAAAGAACCTATGAGTTTTTCGCAAATAGCAGAAAAACTCGAAAGAACTCCTGAAGGTATTAGACTGATAGCTAATAAAGCTGAAAGAATAATGAAATACCAAGCTATAAGAAAGAAAATAGGTAAAGATTCTTTTTAACTTAGCTCAACCTCAGCTATTTTAAAAGGAACTTGTTTACCGTATCTATAGTTACAGAATTTTGTATATTCATCATCGTTCATTTTCTCTGTAAAGAATTCCATTTTACCCCATTCTAATTCAGATGTTTCCGGCTTAATAAATCTATCAAATACTTCTCTTCCTTCGATAATATTTTCCAACAGAAGGTTATTTAGATCTTTTGTTATTTTTTTAGCCTTAATTTGTGATGTTGTTATTTTCTCGATCCATTCTGTAATATTTTCGAATTCTATAATTCCTCCTTTAATTAGGTAAGCTTTTTTATTTGTCATTCTTTATATTTTGTATTTTCTTTAGTTTCTTTAATTCCCTTTCCTTATCTTTTATACGGTCAATCCATTTGTGCTGTTTCATTCCGTTAGTAAAAAACCATCCAACTTTTTGATCTAGCCATAGATCCATTTCCAAAAATTTGATTTTCATATGTATAGATTTTTCGTTAATTTAAGAATTATAAATAATATAATCTTCAGAAACTTTTTAACAAAATGCGGTTTAAATAGATAGATAAAACTAACAATGATATTTCTATACTATCTCCTTTATACGATTTACCAAGGAATAGGAGTAGTGGTTCTTTACAATTACTCTGATTATCCTAATCCTATCGGGTCATTATTCGTAATTAACTTTTGGCCCCTATATTTGATTAGAAGATTATTGTTTTAATCCCACCATCCTCGCATATCACTACCGTCGAACCATTTATTCCAAGCGTCACCTTTTTTCTTTTCCTCTTCTGACATTCTATCCAATAGCATTACATAATGAGTGTGTTCTTGGCCTTGAAAAATAGTCCATAGCTCTTTCCACTCTTTATTATCGATCTCTCGTGAAAGATCGTAAATTTTCCGATTTGCATTTTTTACCTCCTCCGGTTCATCATCTCTAAAAGTAAAAGCTGTATCTACTTCATATCCTAGCTGTGATTCAGCAATATCGATGTAGAGATCTTCGGTTATATTTTTAAGAATCTCTATTGCTCTTTCTATCTTTGCAACTTTTTTTAATCTGGTCTCGTCTATCTCGTATCCTCTATTTATTGAATCTTTTAAAGCCTCCAAAGATCTTGATAGAATTCTTAGACTGTATGTACTATCCCAAGGTCTGTAATTCCATATCACCTTCCAAAAGAAAATGATATTCTTTATTCCTTTAGGTAGATCATATCTGAAAAAATCCCATGTTTTCCAATACCATCTCTCCCTTTTATTCATTTTATCTAGGCTTTTCCAAAAGCTATCTGCAAATTTCACTTCCATAATTCTTATACGCTTAATAACGTTTAATGTTCCGCAAAGATATATAATAAATATTTACAATTCAACATGAAGCACTTAAAATCTATAGAGGAATTTAAATCTGTTAACGAACAACTTTTCGGAGATATGTATTCCGGTATAATGGATCTACTAGCAGGTAAAAAACCAGGCGAATCCCCAGTAGGTGGAGCAGTAGGAGTTACACCTGCAATATCTGCAGATAAAGCAAAGAATGCTCAAGCAGTTATCGAAGCAATGAAAAGACATGAGATTACTAATCCATTTACTCAAAAAGCTATTCTTGGAGTTATAGGTAAGGAATGTGGATACGTTCCTAAGAATGAAACTAGTTATTCTAACACTTCATCTTCAAGAATTAAAAGTATATTCGGTAAGAAACTAGGAGGTCTTAGTGATGCAGAAATAGATGCTTTAAAAGTAAATGACGAAGCTTTCTATAACAAGATATACGGTGGTAGATATGGTAATTCTCCTGACGAGGGATACAAATATAGAGGTAGAGGATTTAATGGTATCACATTCAAAGGGATATACCAAAATATGCAAAAGCTTCTTGATGGAATTGGAAAGTTGGGAAGAAAGGTAGATATAGTTAATAATCCCGAATTACTTAACGATATTGATGTTGCTGCTGAAGTGGTAGTTTTGTATTTCTTAGACAGAGCTAGAGATCCTAAAATGGCTCAGAAATTTGGTGTTAATGACATCAACGGATTTAAGGATCAGGAGACAGCATACAAAGCAATGACTAATGCAAATGCTGGATGGGGAAAAGATATAGATAGCGATTTCTTAAATTCACTTGCTAAAACAAGAGAGCAAGGAGAAAAATTTGCTCTTATCGCCTAAACTTATTAGGAAACATCATTCTCCATTCGTGTCCTTGAGGTACGTCTTTAGCTCTTACACCGAATATTTTTTGTTCTGGACATGGATCCATTTCTCTGACCATTCTGTTATTCATCCATGTTTGGATTTTAACAAAATTGTTGTTACATGCCCATGATTCTATAGATCTGTTCCATGATGATCCGACTTGAAAAGGAAAATTAGTATTAGAATTGTTTACAACTTCTTTTATTTGACTTCCTTCTAATTCAACTTTAATCTCACCAAAATTCATGTGCTTGAGAATCATAGTTCTCTGATTAAAATTCTCGTATAGTTCTATATGTTCCATTACCACGGGTTACTTGATTTGATGCCTAAAAGCTTTCTGTATCTTGCCACGTTACAAGACCAGTATTTAGCACTCCATTTAGGACCTGGATTATCGCATCTCATTCTTTTTTGGAATGATCTTGCTTTTTTAGGATCACTGTTGTTGACTCTCATACCTGGTTGGCCGAATCCAACCTTAACAACGTTACCTTTTTCGTTTTTGGTGTATACACCAAATTTCCTAGGCCCTGAGGGTGTTCTAAATGGTTTGTTGAGGTTAACTTTTCTACCTCTATACTCTGCCTCATGTAGTTCTTCTAAATCTTCAAAAGGTATGTCGAGAAGAACCTCTCTTCCCTCATATATTCCCTTTTTGCCAGCGTCTGTCCCAATTAACCATATTTCGTCCTCAGATAGGCCAATTTTTCCTTCGTTAAATAATATTCTTGATTCGTTAACTATATCTAGCCAACTTTCTGATTCCAGTCTAAAAACGCTTTCTAATATGCCTATTCCTTCATTTAAATGATAGGATAGATTTTCTGATATTGATGTTTTTTTAAACGAGCTATAAGCTTCTAAATGTATCATAAGACTATATATCCTATATTACATTCCGTAAAATTGTTTTCTTATGAAAATAAGTAATTCGTTAACAAACTGTAGATCAACAGAATCAGGGAGAGAAGATTCCTTAAATAGTTTATCGATTTCAACTATATCATTTTCTGCACGATCAATAAGACTCTGTAGATCAACCTCGCCTTTTCTAATCGCAAGTAATTCCTGAGCATTTTCTCTTCTTACAAGAATACCCTTACCTTGAGCAATTTCTTTGGCCATTTCTAGAAGTCTGCGACAGTGCATCATATTCTTTCCGTCTATCTTTTGGCCGTGAGTTTCAACATCAACCCATCTTTGGAGATTCCTTTTATCTAGCCATTCTTGATACTCTTTGTAATCTTTACAGTGCATGGTGTATCCATCCTTATTGTAAATAATATTACATATAGGGGTTTCGCCTTTTGGTATAGATGATAATCTAAGTTGATTAGATTCAGATTCATTTTTTCCCTCTCCTACTTTAACAAGCCCCTTATATCCAAATCCCATAGGCTTATTTTCTTCTATCGTTCTTCTTTTATGAAATTCTCTTATATTTTCTTTAAGGTTCTCAGAGAAGCAAGAATATGCACAGTCATCAAAATAGAGAGCATAAACATCCCTAGCATTTGGAACATTTACTGCACCGATGAATTTTTCATCGTATCCCTTCGGTTTGTTCCACTCTTTCCACGGAATAGATTTTTCACCTCCAATTACGTAAACGAAATCAAGTACATCTTTACGTGTAACTTTATCTTTTTCCCAGTTCTGCTTTTTATCTTGACCCTTAGCTTTCTTAATTTGCTGAATTGCATATCCAGCAAATGAATTAGAACACTTCTTAGTGATGAATTTGTCCTTATGCTGAAGTATTTCATCCATCAATGGGTGTTTATATAGAATGCAGTCTTCTGGAGTGTTTAAGAGCTCTAAAATGGTGGGGTTATTTGTAGATACAAGATCTAAGAACCTTTTAATCTCATAGAAAACAGTGTCGTTAGTGTCATCATTGATCTGCTCTTTATACCCATAACCCAATATATTATCTATATGCTGAATGTAAACACCAGCATAATCAATATCTGAAGTAGGTATAGCAGTACCATAAGCTTGCGAACCCCTCTTAACAATAAGAAGAGGCTGAGCTCCTGTAGACTTGCTTTCTATAAGATCTAAAAATTCTTGTAACATTAATAAGGTGTATCTTTAAAAATTATTGGTAGTCAGAACAGGATTCGAACCTGTATTGGCTCCATCCTTAACGGATGGGTTCGGTTACCACACCTCTTTACGCCACCTGACTAATCAATGTTATCTAATTTTATCCATCATTTCTTTCAGCTCTTTTTCAGTCTGTACATTGATGATAGTCAATCTATTAACTGGTTTTATAAATGATAGAGGTACAGTAGAAACCATGTAGTGCATGTTATGTTCAATGTAAATATCTTCAGGTGTAAAGCCAAAGACCGCATCTCCATTTGTTCCATACGATCCGTCTTCCGCAGGACTTGGTAACACGTGTTGACCCCATCCATCGCCAGCACTAGGTGATGTATAAGTTACAATTTGCTCAGTATTAGTAAGTTGGGAATTCACTGAAGATACCTTATTAACTTGGTAATAGCCAATAGGTTCACCTACCCCTTCTACGAACACATACATGTAAAAAGAAATCGATCTGTCATTCTGTAACTTAAATCTTTTGATCAAGTTATCTCTTTCTAATGACCATGAAATTTTTGGTGCTGGCTGAACCGAATTCAGATCTCTTTGATTGGCTTCTGTTTTCTTTTGTTCGTCTAAAGCAGAAGTGTTCTCTAATTCTTGATGACATGATGTTATCGTAAACATCAATACTAAAATTGCTAATAATTGTTTCATTTTTCTTAATTGTTACAGTTAAACTCTTCATTACTTAATTGATACGGTAAGCTACTTGACTTCCATAATGATCTGCCCCACATCTTTGACTTAGCATTATAATCTTCGACCCATCGGTTAAGATTTGTTTTTAAAGCCAAAATTCTTTGTGCTTTACTAAATTGACTAAACATCGGATCTGTTTCAGGTACATCCTTCATGTTGCAGATGTCGGTGTTTATTTTAACACAGGTGTTGTAGATCTCTTGGTATTCTTCGTAGTGAATCACCGCAGTATCAATTTTAGTAGCTTCACGTACTTTGTGTACAACGTAACTAGAGGCCGATAAGACCAAAGTTAATCCAATGATCCAGTAAACAATTTTTTTTACAAATCTTTTTTCTTCTCTAAATTCTTCCATTTTTTTTCTTTTTTTTGTTAATAATTTTACTTTTTTACTTTGCTTATAACAGTTTTAAATGTCCGGTTATTTGGTTAACTTCTTCTGACCAATTAGGTCCGATGGCAATACACGTTTTCGTTGGTACACCATTAAATTCTGTAAGACCAGCATCAGTAATTATAGATGCAATAAGTCCCGCACCTTTAGCCTTTTCGTATATCTCTATCAATTCTGATTCAGAATCCACTGAAACACAAACTTTAGTGAATAGTCCATTAATCCAAGACTCCATTGGGGTTCCGCTTTCAAGTATGAGTGTTTTTTCTTGAATTTCTTTCTTGTGAGACAATATAACCATTCGATCTAGTACTGCTGCCATAGATGCGTGAGCTCCTTGTGCTACCATCTTACCTTTTCTCATATTAAGATCCTTTCGAATCACAATAACTTGTTTTGCTATTTTTTCCATATCGCAAATATAGAAATTGCTATTTAAAATAAAAAATGATTTTTAATCTCTGAACCACCAGATCATTCCGTCCCAAAGAGCATCACCGTGGTTTATCCAAGAATCCATTCTCCTATCTTCGTTGAATTCGTCTTCATCCCAGACATCATCTTCGCTCTTTTTATGATCCTCTGGAGTGATCTTAGTTTTTTTGTTTTTAAGTTCTCTCCACCAGTCAGATTTACTCATGTAAGAATAGTCAGGAACTATACCAATTTCTCCCGGTTCAACACCAAGTCTAATAGTTGCGGGTAATCCATAATACCATATTTTCCTTCCCTGTTCTTTTTCCTGATTTAAGAAATCGAATGGATGTTCTAAAAGAATAACCTCTAGTGATTGTGCTCTAGATAAAGCATATCCAATTTCTCTGGAGAAAAATTTATAGACCAATTTTCCATTTGCATACATTTCACAAGTACCTCCGTTTCTGATATCCCATTCGTCCCATTTATGTTTCATACGATTAAACTGGCGATATCTGATTTCCCAGCACGTTCTATGTGTTCCATTATCGATATACGGAATTAATTCACGTATCCAAGGTTCGTGTATATCACCATCCTCGTCGGAAGTTGCTTCATAATCTGACCAGTCCAACCACCATGTATCGGGACATCCGTTATCTTTTCCTAATCGGTGCTCATAGCCAGGTACTGAATATACCGGATATAATTTTTTATCGATCATTATATCGAAAATCTTATGGACTTTCTCAAATGGTGCTGAGTCAGGCTTGTGGTATTTTTCAATAGCCTGAGCTAATGTTAGGTTTTCTTTACTCATTATCTAAATAGTTTTCTATGTTTTTATCAAATTCCTTCATCGTTTCTCTGAAATCCGGATCATTCATCATATTAGCATCTTGCCATGCTTCTTTTCTATTTCCCCACATAATCCACAAACGGAAAAAGTCGTAAATGGTACGTATTTTTCTTATCATTTTATTTTCTGTAACCAGTTGATAAAGTGATCCTCTATAGTAGCATCTTCCCATTCATAATCTGTAAATCCTTTACGACAATATTCACCAAAGTTTATCATATCGATCATAGAAAATCCAGGGGTTCTTTTTAGAATATCCTCTACCATTTCTTGTGTAGCATCGTCTCCTTTTACTTCGATGTCTTTCCATTCTTTTTCGATGCTATCAGAGTCTAAAGTATTAAACTTCTCAGCTAATACTGCTGTTAATTTCAAATCGTTTAAATCGTTACTCATTTATTTCTTTTATTTGTTTAATATAGGGTTCATATACTGAAGTTCTAGTAGATCCTGATTTGAGATAATCGCCAGCAGGGATCCATCTTGTTTTAAATTCTCCATTTTCCTTAGATTCACATGGGAAAGCTGTAACTATTGTTTGTTCAATATCTGGTCCTTCACAAACAAGATCTCTCCATGTTGATTCGTCTAGAAAATTTCTTAAAGCACTCCAAGGCTCCATGTCGGCATCAAGCCACATCTGATCTTCCTTATCTTTAGCGTAGACTATTTGTTTTTCAATTTCGTCAACTAAGGATCTTCTCTGGTCATCTGAAAGTCTTTCTCCGTAATTCTTTACTAAGTCAGTTGGATAGTATGCAGAAGCTATTGTGTATCTTCCGCAAAAATATCTTAGGGATGACCAAGTTAATGTCCATTCCCAGTCTGATAGTTTTTTTATTTTTTTAGCCATTCGGACTGATTTTATTATTTTTCTATCCAAAAATAAGAATTTAGTTTCTGGATAAATAGATTATGTCAGAGGGATATGTCTATTTAATAGTCGAAGGCGATCAATACGGAGAGGAGAAATATAAGATAGGAATAACAAAGAATTCCCCTCGAGAAAGACTTAGAAAACTAAAAACCGGTAATTCTAACGAGCTGGATGTTTTAAAAGTTTACAGAAGTCGTAACTATAAAAAGATAGAAAGGATATTGCATAGAAAATATGCCACGCAGAAAACTCTTTCTGGAAATGAATTTTTCTATTTAACTAATGAACAGGTATTGGGATTTATAGATTCATGCAAAGAAGCTGAAAATATTGTAGATGCCCTAAGGGATAATCCCTTTTATAGATAGATTACTCGAATCTGTTTATTAAACTTGCTCCTGAGCTTTTTATTGTGTTTACAATTTCAGGATTCAATGCTCGGTCCATTATTTTTCTTGGATACCCCTGATAAACCTTAGCCATTTCTAGTGGATAATCTTCAAATACGTTTAGAAGGTCGCATAAAAAATCATACACTACTCTCATTTTTTCCAGATCACCTGAATTAAAATTCACGTCCCATTGCTCAAGAGCATCTAAAGTTTCTAATCTACTCTCCATATCATCTTTCTCACCCTCTAGGTTATCGTAAGATTCCTGTAGATCCTTTTTTTCCTCTTTTAATTCCTCATAATTTTCTTGAAGTTCTTCCAATTGTTTTTGAGTACTCTTTAAATCTCCCACTTCATCTACTAGAGCTTGCTTGTCCCATCCCATAGTGTCTAGCTCTGATCTGGTGTCTTCTAATTCTTGATTGACATCTGTTAGTTGATCATTAAGATCATCTATTTCTAATTCTAGAGATGCTATCTTTTCTAAAGCTTGCTGTAGATTCATATTTTCATTTTCTAACACAAAATTAGAAAACTTTTTCAATGATTGGAATTTTCTCATTATTTTTTATCCTTCCTATTAGCTTTTGCTTGTTTATAAAGAGCCTTATCCGACATTTTTGTTGTTTTACCACCGGTCACAAAAGAATTTACTCTAGCCATAGCCCATTGCTGAGGAGTTGTTCCAGGAATATGACCTTTTTTCCAAGCTGCATATCCTCTTTTCCATACTTGAGTTAATATACCTTGAGGAAATCCAGTCTTATCCGATTTATTCTTTAAAGCTTTTTTTACTGGACTACCAGCAGAAGTTACTCCTTCATTTAAGAATCCCTCAATCTCTAGGATCCCATTTTCTGATAGGGATTCTAAAATTTCTATAAACTCCAATTCTAATTCCTCTAGGACTTTCATGAATTGGTAAGGGTCTGTCATAAGATTTTCACCAAACATTTCTTTGTATTTCTTAGTGTATTTGCTCGTTTTAGTTTTTACCGCTTTACCTTTTCCAGCTTTACGAGATTTATAATCAGCATCCCATGGTCCATAAGCAGAAGAGTCTGAATCTGCTTTATCCCCATGTTTTTTGATCTCCCTTTTCATCACATTGGGATTGGTAGATAGGTATTTTTTTGGGTATTTCATAAAGTATTTATCCAACTTCTTAAAATCATTTTTTAGTTTAATAAGAAATTTCTATCTTTATGAAAAAATTACCAAAGTGGAATTTAGAAGAAGCAAATATAGCAGGAGAATTAGAAAGAAAAAAAGGCTTGGCGAATTTAGGGAATATGGATTTATTCTCGATGTTTATTGTGGGCCAGATTCTGAAGGACATATTATAGATGCAATTATTCCACTGGTTATTAAAAAAAGAATGTATTTAACAGGAGGGGGGGATCATGATAAATATTCTTTCTTTATAGGGGGATTAAAAGAAGAATCTGACAAAGAATGGATTTTTAATGAAATAAAAAAGATCCAGGAAGTAGAAGATGTAGCTGTTTATAAAACAGTCGACATGTGGCACGATAACGTGGACATTTATTTTGAAGAAATCGATAATTTAAGAAAAGAATATGTCAAAAAGAGGTAGAAAAAAACATTTTCCCCAATTAATAGGGGGTTTTGGGTTTAGCCCATGTTTTATGACTGAGACTGAATTCGAAGAGGGATATAAAAGCTCCGTTTTTTATGTAGAAAAAGATTTTCGTAAAGAATACGAGAATCACATTGCTGGTATGGATCACATAGCCAATATAGCAAAAAGCTATATTTTTAAAAATTGGAAGCTTGTAAAAGACTGGGGTAATTTAGAAGTTGTTGTTAAACACGGACCAACTGGAGATAGCACTTATTACTATGCCTACAAGGAAAGAATCAGAACGAGAGATTATCCAGAAGGAAGGAATAACATTTTTCTTAAATTTGACAAAGAAAGAAAAAGAAAACAAAATCCAGTAAAAACAATGGATAATGTTGTTCTCGATCCTACAGACGGGGACTTTTCCGTTACTATAAATGGCCATGAACATTGGTGGATACAAGACGAAGCGGTAATTATTATTGCAGACTACATAGAAAAACAAATTAAAAAACAAAACGATGAAAATTCTGAATCTAGCGTATCCTGAAAAATCTGACATCAACTTCAAGATCAATAAATTTCCAGATGGACAACAATCAGTAACTATTGAAATCGATCGGATATTTAGTATAGCAAAGTATGAGGAGGGGGTAAAAATACAAGCCAGACTTAACACCTTCCGCGATCTTGAACTAATCATCTGTTCTACTGCGGCTCTCAGGAATCTAGGGGTCAAGAGTATTTCTTTATATTCCCCGTACTTTATGGGTGCTCGATCAGACAGGAGATTTACCGGGGGTGATGCTAATTATCTAAAACAAGTTATCTGTCCTATCATCAATGCTCAGAAATTCGATTCAGTAATGGTTCTAGATCCACATTCAGATGTTCTTGAAGCTTGCTTGGATAATTTCGAAAAAACGAGTAACCACGAGATTGTTAAACGTGCTCTTACTGACATTGACAATAAGAACGATGCACAGGAAAGAATATGTCTAGTGTCCCCAGATGCTGGAGCATATAAGAAGATCTTTGACGTTGCACAGAAATTCGGTATTGATAAGGTTATTACTGCTACAAAGGTCCGGGATATTAGAACTGGTAAAATCCTACATACGGAAATCCCAGTTTTAGATCAACACGAAAATATCAAATACGTTATTATAGATGACATATGCGACGGAGGACGTACATTCTTAGAATTAGCAAAGGCTATTCACGGAAGCAGACCAACAGCTGAAGTTTATCTGGTTGTAACACATGGAATTTTTAGTCAAGGCTTCTTGGAACTAAGCAGAGAGCTAAAGAAAATTTATAGTTCTAATAGTTATTCAGATATTGACGTAGAACACCACAGCGACTACACAGTAGGAAAGGATTTTTTAAAACAGTTTAACGTATTCCAATAAACATAATATGGTAGAAATTAGATATAAAGACGTTGATCCTGATACTGGTAGCATTACAAGAGATGAACTCGTATGTCAATGCCCAACGGATATGATAGCTGAATGGGTATATTCTGCTCTTATCAGAGATATGTCACTAGATTACGATGAGCCTAACCGAGAATTTTACATAAAAAATAAGTAATGAGATACCAAGAAATAGAAGGTGATTTAATCGAATATTCTAAACAAGGTACATTCGACGTGATTGCACATGGGTGTAATTGTCTTTCTACTATGGGAGCTGGCTTAGCTCCACAAATGGCCAAAGCATTTGGATGTGATAAATTTGAGATGGAAACATGGGGACCTAATATTGAAAAGCTTGGCTGTATCGATTATGAAACTGTGGTATTAGGTGAAAATTCAATTTGGTCATTAAGTGAATATAAGAATAATCGTAATGAACCCGAACTTACTGTTGTCAATGCTTACACACAGTATTACTACGGGAGAAATCATGAAGATGGTGTAATGAGACCTATAGATTATGAAGCTTTAACATTATGTCTTAGAAAAATGAATGT
>Ga0209087_1001000_pt1 | contig 17007 bp, 28 predicted proteins | sample S_130805_EF_Meta_FD_187321 | JGI IMG/M metagenome (GOLD analysis project Ga0209087, IMG submission 187321) | Freshwater microbial communities from Lake Simoncouche, Canada to study carbon cycling - S_130805_EF_MetaG (SPAdes) (version 2) | ecosystem: Environmental > Aquatic > Freshwater > Lake ... | reverse complement strand
GGAAGGTTAGGTGCGGCAACCTGATTCAGTTCAAATTCTGAAGTAACAATCATGAGTTACCCCTTCTGCCGTCTTGCTTGATGTCAATACGCGGGCTACCCAACTGCCATGCACATCCAATTTGGTTTGATTCAATTTGAAGAATCATCTGGCGGCCACGCACCCTGATATACACCTGACCCGTAAACTCCTCAATCACAGCTGTGGCTGTGCGAGTTACCGTAGCTGTAGGATTTCCACCTAAAGAGATTGGATCGTTGTATCCAGAGCCGGAATTTTGCATGGGGATCAAGGTCATGGTCACGTTTGGTGATGCAGCATCAGATCCACGGAATGTAATGTCTGGCAGCATTCTCCAGACAAAGCCAAAGTTGTCACCGTCATCAATGTCAAACTCAGCAGAACCAATGATGGCGTTAATTGCAACCGCTGTGCCTGATTCATTATTGTCAACGCCGTATTCGTGGTTAACAAGGTTGTAGCTGTAGGTAGCCGCAACTGGGTAATCCCGCAAACCAGAATCCAGCCATGCAGTTCTTTTTAGGGTTCCATACGCCCACACATCTTCTGCGTAGTTGTACGTTACATACAGATCAACTTCATAGCTTCCGGCGGAACAATAGAACCACCATACTTCATTGAAGCCCTCATTAGTTCCAGCAAATACTTGTTCAGCTTGGCCAAGATTAATGTCACCATAAATGTGCTGACGAAGATCGCAACGTAAAGTTTGAACCCGACCATCGTATTTATAGAACTTATCTACGCCCATCCAATACACCACGCCAGAAGCAATAACAGCAGCATTAGAGCCTATGATTGAAATGTTATCGCCCAGAAGCTGGGTGCTCCAGATTGCTGGTGGGCCTTGGTATTGCAATGAATACAACGATGAATCAGTAAAAACCACAATCTCTTGGCGAGTTTGAATGGCTGTAATAATTTCAGAACCGTGCGACAACTGTGCGCTACCAGCTTGGCTGCTTGCAGATACCGTCCAGTTAACTACAGATTCTTGATCTGACCAACGAATTAACATGGGATTTTGAACAGTGTCCCCATAATCATTAGTTCCAAATGCAAACACAAACCGACTAGCATCAGAAATAATCAGGAAGTTTTGCATCAAGGGCACTTCGGATGCTCCAGTCAAACTAGATACTAAAACACCTCGACTGGTTACACCACTTGTGGCATCCCAATAATACAGCGCACCACCGCGTGGGCCAAAGACTAAATCTTCACCAAAGTTTTGTTGATTCCAAATACGCAAACTACTTAAGTTAGTCCCACCTGTGCCCCATGTTCCAGACCCCCAAGAGCCAGCACCCCATCCAACCAAAGGAATTGCGTAGGCTGGGCCGACGTTAACTTGGTAAGCAGCTACAACAGAAGCCCCGCCACCGGGGGATCCTGAAGCATCGGTAGCATTTGCCGTGGCTGATGCGGTGAACGTGTAAGTATTAGCCCCTGTTACTGTAATTTGATACTCGGCGTTTAAAACGGCTGCCGTGATATTTCCACCAAGCCCTACTGCCCCACTAAATGTAACAAAGTCGCCCGTCACGCCACCATGAGCCGTGTCTGTAACAGTGATGGTTGCAGAAGCATTTGTAGCTACAAATGGGTTATTGTTGATTGTGCTGCTGGCTCGGATGGGAGTGATGTCGTTGTAGTACCCACCTCTTTCAATGTAGAACTTTAAGTTAGTGCCTACACCTACAAGGTTTAAACCACCTAAAGTAATCCAGTTCCACAATGAACGGCAAACACCTAGGAATGTGTACGCTGAAATACGATCCCAGCCGCCAATTTTTTCTGGCGTACCCTGACGAAACCGAACTTTATCGGAAACGTACCAACCGTTCTCGTTGGTATAGCGAGTGTTTTCTTTATTGACACCGGCTTTCAACTGAAGTTTTTTTAGTGTCATTAATCAATCCAGTAAGGCGCACTCAGCCGTGCGGCGTTTTAACAGTCCCGGCAAAACCTTGCCGCCACCCTTAGTCCAGAGCATAAGTTGTTCTTTTGCCCCTTCCCAATCATTGGCATTGATTTTCCTCTTTAACGTGCTTGTTTGCAAGCGCCCCGTGCCTAAGTTGTAGCAGAAATCTACGATGGCATTGCACTTCCGAACGTCAGTAATCAAGCCGGGGCAGTTACGCAAAACACCGGGTAGATACGTATGCTCCAGTTCAATCATCAAAAGCGCCCGCGCCGTGGGTTCATCCATTGGTGGATCTTCTAAAGTTACCTTACGTTTGTCTGCGTAGTAAGTAGAACCGTAGCCAATCGTAGCCACGCCAGCCGGACACAGGTACGGCTTGGCGCGGTAGCCCTCAAACTGACGGCACAGGGCGGCGGCTAACTCTAGGTTCATTCTTGTTCAAGATGCTCTTGTTCGGCTTCTCTTGCCTCATCTTCAAGAATCTCCTCAAACCCACAGGTGCATGGGCCGTCTTCGTGAACTAAACAAGTGTTTGCGTGTGCCATTTAAATACCCCTTTGCTTTAAAGTACGATCAAGAAACCAGTAATTAATAGTCCCAGACAACAAGGCTGAGAAGTCAGGTGTCATCATGGTTTTAAACACTTCTACGGCTGGCGCACCAGCAAGCCATGCGTTCCATGCAAACCATACATGAATAAATGACCATACAAATAATACCCAGTATGTGACCACTGGACGGACAGAAGCTGACAGACTAGCAACCCAACCGCCTGCGGCTTTGACCATCTCTGCCTGCTGAGTGATGGCATTGTTAAAGGCATCCATTACGCCTACGTCCATAGCGGCTTCACGTTGAGCACCAATCTCGGCTAACTTCTGCTGACCGCGAAGCGTCTCTAGCTCGCACTGACGGGCAAACATATTGAGTTCGTGCTGGCGCTCGTTCTTCTTGTCAAAGAACTTTAGCACCTCGGGGGCCATACGGAAGATGCCGCCAAAGATGGAGCCTAGCAAGCCCCCGGAAAGAATATCAAGCATAGTTACTCCTTATTTAGCCATCTCAGTGGCGGCTAGGTTAATACGGGTTTTGACTGCGCCAAGGTCTTGCGGTTCTTTGGTAAATCCAACGGAAATGTAACCTTCAAAAGCGCCCATTTCAGGAGGGACAGAGCCACGGCAGATAAAACCTACGCCTTGCTTTTCTTCCCACTCGGATGTTTTACCAGAGGCTACCAGCTTATCGCAATAGACTTCACCGTTCATCATGGCAATCACTGCTGAGTTGCGGGCAACGTCCTTACCAAACAAGGTAGAGTTATAACCATCAAGCAAGGCTTCCCGTCCTTTGGAACCATACGCAAGTAGCGTAGTTCTGCTGTTTACGACCAAAGCGACCTTATGAACCAACACAGTCTCGGCTTCCAAGTCTTTCTTCAGTCTCTCAGCTACGTGCTCTAACACCTTGATCTCTTTAAGCTGGGGCTGGTGGCTTGAGCTTGTAATGGCGTTCAATATGACTGTACGTGAGTCCCACGCAAAGTAGCCAGCAAAGAACAAAAACGATAGTAGGATGACTGTGAACAGTTTAAAAGGGTTGTCTACCCACTCAATCAAACCAATCACTTTACCAATAGCACTGTCGTCTTTCTTGACTTCAGTTTTGATAGGTGCTGGCGCGGCAACAGACACATTGATTGTCTGCTCGGCCTTGGGCTTTGGTGTACGCCGCTTAACAGGCGCTACCTTTGCCGGAGCTTTAGCTGGGGGTTTCTTAGCTGTAACCATGTTATGCCAGTATGTCCACTTTGCGGTTTGTAAAAATCTCAAGAGCCAGTTGGTTGCGCTGCGCTTTCTTCACGTACAACTCAAACTCAAGATCGTCTATCTTGTCCTTCACCTTCTTCATCTTTAGCGCCTGCTTGTATTCCTCTTCAAGCCGTTCTGTCCTGCGTTCTAGCGCATCTGTCTTAGTCGGGTAGTCGGCCACCCCAAGCATGGGATACCACTTGTGTATGGGCGGAATCATTTTGCTTCACGGGCCAGTGCATCTTTGTATCCATGTACAACTTTGTTACGCAGCCATGTGGAATCGGCTGTACCCGCCCACTCGGACAGGTTGTTCCAAATAACTATGTAATCCGAAGCCTTGCAATGTTGGGCGTTTTGATTTAGCCACGCCATCATTTCCTTGTGCCGTTCGGTCGGATCGTGCTGGGTGTAACCAATCCCATAGAACTCGCGCACATGACAGCCATTCTTGGCTACGGCCCCAACTAGCCCCAACAGCAGTAACAAAATGAGCCAACGCATTTATCACACCAAACTCCATGCAATCATGTACGTGCCAAATATGATGAAGGCAATAATGCAGGCTGCCGCAATAAATGCTTCAGCCCAGTCTTTCATTATGCTGGCTCTAGTTCCTTGACCGTGGCTGTGATAACTGCTGTCGAGGTGTCCCGATCCATCGTCATGTAGCCTTGGCAAGTGATGTTGTAGTCTACCCCGTTTGCGTCTTTCTCGCTTTTAACGGGAACTGTGATGTCTAGGTTCTTAAACAAGAACTCTTTGCCGTTTTCAAACACGCGCCAGACATGATCCATTGACCCACGGCCAGCTTGACCACGACTCTTGTTGAACCGAATTTGGTACGTGTTCATACAATCTCAGCGGCTGGTGTTGCACATGAGAACACTGGAGCGGCTTGGCGTAGACCTAAGTTGAAATGAATGAACTTGATCGGTTTATCAGAACCGTGACGTGTGAAGCTGTGTGGCAACCAAGCGTTTGTGAATATCAACAAACCGGGCTTTGGTTCAAAGTTAATGATGTTGCTTGCAAACGAAGCCTGAGTCATGTCTTTCTCAGCCCATGAGATTAAAGGCTTGCCAGCACGAGGATCATGGAACAAGATGCGAGAGCCGTCTTCTGGTGCTTCAAGGAAGTAAAAACCTACGATTTGTGAGCCAGCGCCATGAACGTGTTGTTCCATCGCTGAATGTTTGAAGTGTTCCTGACACCACATCTCTGAATAGTAAGTATCAAAACCTTCAAGGTTGTAGCCCTGCTCGGTCAGGATGTTTGCCGCAGTACCACCAACGTAATACTGAAACGGAATAATTTCGGGGTTGTCAAACAAGTTACCAGTCATGTGAACTGGATAAATCTCATTGAGTGCGTTCTTGCGAACTTCTACAAGCGCCTCTTCTGCAACTTTGTTTACAGCTTCAAGAAACTCAGGCTTCTCAATGGTGTAAACCATTGTTGGAAAGTATATGTTTGCATTAAGAATGTCTTGTTTGGTTTCAGTTGCCGCGCACATGGTTTCTCCTTTTTATTACCAAGAATAAACTATAGCACCGCCCGCACCGCCGCAACCACCTGCACCGGATGGTTTTGTAAGACCGCCACTACCCATACTACCCCCGCCACCTCCGCCTCCGCCAAATATGCCTCCGTTACCGCCAGTAAGAACTTGAGCAGATGATCCGCCGTAGCCACCACCACCACCACCGCCTTTACCGCTTAAATTTAAAGATGTTGTACCAGCGCTACCAGCTTGTGCTACCCCACCACCAGCACCCCCACCACCACTACCATAAGCGTTTGAGCCACCAGAACCACCACTGTAGTTAGTCCAAACAGCGCCACATCCACAATATTGTGCTGACCCACCTGAACCGCCGCCAGCCCCACCATAGAGGGAACTGCCACCATTAAACCCACTGTCTTGAGTCGTGCCACCTCCAGATGCACCACCAAATTCAGAAGACCTACCATCAGTGCCGCGAGCTACTCCAGCACCCCCACCCCTCACATTGTTATATATAGTAGTTCCACCAAAATATACTGAAGATGGTAGGCCACCAGAAAGAGCACCGGAAAATACGCCTACAGCCCCAGACCCAGCAATACCGCCACCAGAACCTCCTGAACTTGAACTATTTAAAATTCCACCAATCCCCCCGCCCCCTCCGTAACTAACTAAGTATGATCCAAAAGTCGTTGTCCCACCAGTAGCCCCGTAATTTCCATTAGAAGAAGAAGCACTAGCTATAGCCGCACCACCAGCCCCCCCAGCACCTACAGTTACAGTTACTCTGCAAGTTAAACAAGCGGCAACAAATGTCTGACTATTTCTAGCTCCGCCACCTGCACCAGTGCCGCCTACAGCATTATTAGTGTCAGCTCTAAGTGCTCCTCCGCCACCGCCTCCGCCACCACCCCATAAACACACCTGCACAAAAGTAACGCCAACAGGTTTTCTCCAAGTTCCAGACGATGTGAACTTTTGAACATTACTTGTTGGCTCTGAAACTTTGTAATTAAACGATGTTGTTTGGTTCGACAGCATGGTGTTCTCCGACCTTATTCGGCAGGGGTGTCAGGGGCAGTAAATACTTCGTTCTCATACTTCCAACCAATACTGCACAGAATATCTTCAGCTTTAACCATTGTCATGCCTTCTGGTGGAGACCATTGAGCGGCTTCATCCCACAAGATGATGTTGTCTACTAAACCATTGGAATCAATAATTGCATATCGTTTCATTTGTACCTCTTACCAAGAAAAAATTTTTACACCACCTGCACCACCTGATCCACCAGCACCAGACGATCGTCCAGAGGAATAGCATAATCTTCCGCCTCCTCCACCGCCACCGCCAAAAGTGCCGCCATTACCACCTCTGGTAATTGTTGTATTGCTTACAGGGCCACCTCCACCCCCACCTGACCCGCTCCCAGTGTATGGATTTGTTGTGCCATTGGTGCCAGATGTATTAGCGCCTCCAATAGCACCACCGCCCCCTACGGTATAGCTACCAGATACACCACCAACAGTAGCGGCAGATGTATTAAAAGAACAGCACCCTTGGGAGTAACGAGATGCGCCAGCACCACCACCACCAGCGCCATATAAAGAACTTCCACCATCTGTAGTAGCAACAGTAGGAGAACCCGTTGTAAATAAAGCTGGTGCGCCCGCGCCACCGCCCCACTCAGCATTTCCAGCGCCAAAAGTTGCGCTAGTAATTCCACAACGAAGGCTTCCACCCCCGCCATTACCTATATTGTTATAAGTATCGGCAGTAGCAGAGGTATAATTTAATCCGTAATATCTACTAGATGGTAGACCACCAGTTGCCCAATCTTGAGCAGTAACAGTAGCTCCAGTACCTGCTGAACCTCCGCCCCCACCGCCGGGGCCTCCACTACTGCCAAGAGCGCCTTTAATTCCACCCCCACCCCCACCATAAGCACAGACATAGCCGCCAAATGAAGATGTTCCACCTGCCGTTCCTGCTGTGGGCGACACGCCACTTGTTGTTCTAGCCACACCACCTGCTCCGCCAGAACCAACAGTCACTTGAACAATATTGGGCAAACAGTTGGCTAAAAAATATGCGCTAGTTCTTGCGCCACCGCCACCGCCACTACCGCCACTACTACAAGATATGCTATCAGTAGAAGAACCACCACCACCTCCGCCACCGCCACCCCAGACGCAAACGCGAATTAACCTTGCGTTGGCTGGCTTGTTCCAAAGTCCAGATGACGTAAATGTTTGTACATTGGCATTTGTGCCTGTAACTTGATAATTGAATGATGTTTGTTGATTAGTGATTGTCATAGTTGCTTACCAAGAAAAAACACGAACCATACCTCTTCCGCCTACGCCACCTAAGCCCCCACTGGCACAGGTAGAGTTTCCACCGCCGCCACCGCCGCCAGCAGGTAAGCCGCCATTTCCACCAGTTCCGCCAGCAACTAACAATCTACCACTATTACCCCCAAATCCGCCAGTACCACTACCATTTGCTTGTGTGTACCCATTAGCACCATTACCGCCATCACCGCTTGGAGTTAAACATTGATTGGCTATGTAAGCTGATGTACCTCCGCCAGTACCTTGCCTACTGGTACTAGATGTAATAGACCCGCCACTACCGCCACCGCCGCCACCAAAAAGTGATCCGCCGCCACCGCGATAGCACGTCGACGCAAGCGCCCCGCCTCTACCACCAGCACCACCCCCCCATTCAGCACTACCAGAAGCGTTTGCAACAGTGGTGCTTCCTTGCGCACCCCCACCCCCACCACCTATGTTGTTAGGATTTGCTGAGCCACCAAATCGACACGTTGGCTGACCTCCCACAGTAAAAGATGAACCTCCGCCCGATCCAGAACCTGCCGCCCCTCCACCAGACCCACCACTTCTTGTAGATGCAGAAGAAGTACCCAAGTAACCACCACCACCGCCATAAGCAATGACATACAAATTATTAACGCCAGTAGTTCCAAAAGCGGAAGTACCACCAACGCCACCAGTTCCGCCAGCCGCACCACCATTACCACCTGCGCCAACTGTTACAGTTACTTGGTTAGGCAAACAGGAAGCAGGAAATGTTAATGTGGCTCTAGCACCCCCACCACCACCAGTTGCGCTATTTGAGGCGGCGGCGCCGCAAGTAATCCCACCTCCACCTCCACCTCCACCGCCCCACACACAGATACGTACTATGTTGGCTTGAGGTGGCTTTATCCATTTACCAGACGAAGTGAATGTCTGGATGTCTACAGCCAATTCATTAACGACATAGTTAAAGGCCGTAAGCTGAAGTGACTGCGCCATCTTAGTAGTTCCCGCCGAATGCAGATAAAGCGATAGCTATGTTTGTACCGCCAGCCGCTACAGTCAAACCGCCATAAATGCGGTAGGTTGCAGGGATGTTCAAGCCGTTCAAAGGCAAGGTCAAAGGATAAGTAGTCAGCGCAGATGTACCCAAAGCGGTAACAGCAGTCGCAGGGATTGCAACCTCACCCAAAAAGATGTTGTTACCAGCCGTTGTGTTTGCTGAACCGTTGTTGATCCAGAAACGAACCACAGTGGCCGCAGATGTACCAGAAGCTGTAGCACCGTTGGTTGAGGCCAAACGACACATCACTTGGTCAATACGAGCGCCATCAGCGCCAGCAGTAAAGACAAGCGCCAAAGGTGTGCCAGCAGTTTCAGTGCCGTCAAATGCTTTGGTGTTGGTCATCGCCGTGCTGACGATGGCATTGAGTGCCCCAACGTTAGGGGTCTGTGTAAATACTGGGGTTGCTGTAACTGCCATGATTAAAATCCTCCAAAATTGACTGCGAGATATAAATTAGAACCTGTCCCACCGCTACCGCCTGATGCGGCAATGGTAATTGAACCTGAGCCGTTTGTAACAGAGATACCTGTACCAGCGGTTAATGTTGTGCGAGTAAAGCCAGTTCCATTACCAATATCCAAAGCGCCATTAGCTGGCGTAGAGGATAAACCTGTACCGCCACTTGCGACTGGTAATGTGCCCGTAGTTAAAACACTTGTGGACGAAGCATACACCGCACCGCCAGAAGTGAATGACGTAAGGTTTGTGCCGCCATTAGCAGTTGGTAACGTTCCTGTTACGCCAGTAGTTAATGGAAGACCTGTCGCATTGGTTAAAGTAGCACTTGCTGGAGTTCCAAGAACAGGAGCAACAAGAGTTAATGCTGTTCCATTAGTTGTAGCGCCTGTAATACCGGCCAATGAACCCGCATTGTTGTATTGAACCTGAGTAGTTGATCCACCAGCCGATGCGCCTACACGCACATAGTCTGTACCGTTGTACGCCACTAAAGCTTTATCACCTACAGCAACAGTGATACCTGTCTGGCCGCTTGCTTTAATAGTAACTGAGCCGCCCGTGGCATCATTAATTAAAATATATGTTTTACTGTAGCTTGGGGCTGTAATAACCTTGGTTGTAGTCAATGTACCTGATACACGAACAACTGCATGTTGAGCAGTAACCGTACCAGCACCGGTTAGGGTCGACGTAATGTTGGAAGCCGTGGCATCGCCCGTAGTGTTAGACAGAGTTACCGCGCCATCACCCGTTAATGTCAACGTAGCTGCAATAGCCAAGTTGGTGTATTGAGTAATACCATTATTAACGGTATCGCCCCATGTGCCCGAAAGCTCACCTTGTACCGGAAGAGCCAGTCCTAGTTGTCCCGTTGCGCCTGTTGCCATTTAAATACTCCTAAGTCGTGTCGATCTGTGTCCACCCAGCGTCTTGGGTGTCACCTACCTGTGCCCAGCCCGGAGACTGAACGTTGTTGATATTTTGCCAGTTTGCTGACTGCGTGTCATCAATAATTTCCCACAAAGGTCTTGCATTTATCAAATCCGTTATCGTGGCCGATTCAACAATAGAAGCTACAAACGCTGCCGCTGCTGAATCTACATCACTCACTACCGCCGACTCATCCAAACTAGCTGCAAATGTAGCACCAGAATTTACTTCATCTGATCCAGCAGCCGTTTCGTCCACCGATGCGCCAATTATGAAATTGCCATCTACAACATCCGATCCAGTGGCTGATTCATCTACGCTCGCCAAAAAAGTAAATGCCGATGCAACCGAGTCAGTTCCAGTTGCAGTCTCAAGAACTTGACTTAAGAAGTTGGCAAATGCACTAACTTCGTCTGTTCCTGTCGCTGCCTCACTAACTTCCGCGTCAAATCTTTTAGTAGCACTTACCTCATCACTACCCGTACCTGACTCACTTACTGCCGATCCAAATGTTGCTAACGCACTGATTTCGTCCGAACCTGTACTCGTTTCACTAACGGCCACATTAATTGTGGTTACCGCACTGACCTCATCTGTACCTGTAGCCGTTTCACTGACACTAGACGTTAACGTTGCAAGCGAAGAAACAGCATCCGTTCCTGTTGCAGTCTCACCAACCGTGCTTGAAAAAGCCGTGAAGCCCCAGCCACCCTCACCCCATGTGCCGGAACCCCACGCTGACATATTATCCTGCCAAGCTAAATGTATACGTTACAGACAAAACGTCACCAGACACCACAGAGCGATCACCGGGAGAAGAGAAGTCAGCAGCAGAAAACAATGTTCCAGTCGTACCGCTCTTAGCACTTCCGCTTGTCAAAAACGCACCGCCAACAGTTGCTGTAGCGTTAATGTTAAACGTAGCTGGAGATGCCGAGTTTGTAACCACCGATGGGTTAGCTGTTGTAGCAGTGGCAAATGTAGCCGCCACACGGGTTGCATTGCTATAAGGCACAACTTCAGTCCAGCCGGCGTGAGAAGACATTGTGTCGCCAGCCGCAGGAGTATTAGAAGCACCAGCACCATACAGGCCAAGATACCAAGTGGTAATCTGGGTCACTGAAGTCAACGCTGTACCGGCCATGTACTGAAGACCAACGTTGACAACTAAGTTCTTTGACTCAGCAGACCACTTTAGATTGCCGTCTTTATCGTGGCACTCAACGTAGTAAACACCCGTGGCTTTAGCTTCTTCGGTTGATTTAGTGCCTGCAATAAGACCGCTGAATACATGGTCAGTTGCTTTAAGTTTTTCCGTGGTCATATTGACTCCTTAATTAGAACTGCGAATTAATGCTGCTGTTGCCGTATTAGCAGGCATTGTGATGGTGAAATTTGTAGATGTTTTGTCAGACCCAAAGTCCAACACAACTATAGATTTATTGCTTTGAGTAACGTTGTAAATTAAAGCACAACGAGCCGTAACCGATGCGTTAAACACCACATCAGCAAAATCTACATAAGCTGTAAACCCAGAGGAATTAATTGTTACGCCAGTCAACAGCACTCCGCCGGGGCTGTAACCTGTACCGCTAACTTCCCCATCTGTCGTGTAAACAGTAGTTGATTCGTTTAAATTAGCATTGGCTGTGTACAAAGCAATATACAGAGTGTTTGTAAGTAAATTGTGAACGCCTGTATATAGCTCTGTTTTAAAGCTGGTTGTTTGGGTCTGGAGAATGCTACTCATGAAACAGCAACCCTAACCTGACCATCACGATAAGCATCAGCACGTTGTTTGCCATCCGACAAGTTTTTATACAAAGCAATAGCTTGGACATAGCGATCTTGAGCAAGTTTAACCATGCCCTCTTCACCCTTCATATAGGTGTAAGCTTCGCAAATAGTGCCATACAACAATACAGAATCAAAGTTGTCACCAAGCCATGTGGTTCCAGCGGTAACGATTGACTCAGGATAGTAGTTGTAATGAAGTTCTGCGTTGTAAGCCGCACTGGGTGTCGGGCCAACAATGAATGTCAATTCATTCACATCGTCAGATCGAGGGCCAAATATTGCATAGTGTTTAGGCTCAGATGCAAATGCAGACAAAGGATAAGCTTCACGAATGAAGTTAACGTCCTTGTTGAGCAAGTACAAATAGTCACCCTGAAACACCACAGAACCTGAAACTGTCCCACTATTAGCTACTGTTAATGTAATGGTTGTACTAGCAATACTACGAACTTGAGCGTTTGTGCCAATACCTGTCCCAGTTACCTGCTGACCTACCGCAATACCGGTAGTACTAGCCACAACAATTGTTTTTTGCCCAGATGTTCCTGTTGCAGTGGTAGTGTTGTATGGGTATACAGCAAGGCTATACACAGACAAAAAGTCTGTAGGGCACTGAAGGTACTTATTGCCAGTAGTCAATACGCCTGTCACGTTCTTTCGCAAATTAGCAGGCTGCGCGGTGTTATAAATGCGCTGCTCCGCCTGACGAATGAACACATTCATATTGTCAGTTGGGAAAGAGTTCTCGCAGTAGTCACCTACTTGCGTGACAAGCTGGGTGTAGTTCATGCCATCGGGCCTCTACTCATAAAGCCTTTGGTAGCCGCACCTGCGCCACGCATTTTAATACCAGATGTTTTGGGTTCTGGCTGTGGGCGGCGATAAACGTTACCAACAGACATATTGACTGAAGCTGGATCGCTTTGGTCTGGGCGAGAAGCTAATTGAGCTAAACCTTCTTTTGCGCGATCAACATAAGCTGACGCAGGTTTATTCTCTTTACCTTTGCTTGTGCCAGTCACAATCTTGGGACTGTTCTTAGTCGTAGGTTTTACTTGTGTAGCCATGATTAACCTCGTTTCTGTGCGGCAATTTTTGCCAAGTTGCGACCCATAGTCAACATATCGGAATTGGTTTTACCCTTACCTTTGCCTTTGCCGCCATTCATAATGCCAACGGAAGGGCCGCTATCACCCAAGTTTTTACCTTCAGTTTTGCCTTTTTTAGCAATGCCGTCGGCTGATCGTGTGTATGCCATTTTAATCTCCTTAAGATACTGTAACTGTACCAACAAATGTCGTTGCCACCAAGTAGTTTGGTGTCAATCCTGCATCAAAATTACTAGCTCCACCTACTGGATACCAGCCCCATTGAATGTCTCGTGAACCACCTGACAAATTACCATTAACGTTAACACCAGAAGTGACATACGTTGTATCTTTACGCGGATTGCGTAGAGCTTGTGGATCGTCCACAGGAAATGTTCCTAACATTAACTGAGGCTGATCTGGATCCCAACATTCTGCACAAACTAACAACTGGTATTTACGCTGCTTAATAATCTCAGTCTTAAGCGTTTTTAGTTGATATTGTTGGCCACAGCGATCACATTCAGCAATCGCTATCTTGCCGGATGCAAACCTATTTCCCATTACGTACTACCAATAAACATCTGACGAGGAACAAACCTGATCGCTGCTTTCTCGCGGTCTTCACCTGCGGCAATCTCAAAAGTTTCGTCGTAAATCTGTTTAAGCATCTGAATGCGAGGCATTAATTCAGGTACTTTAATAGCTATGTGGTAAGCCAAACCAGCTACAAGGCATGGCAAAAACCTAAAGTTCATGTCAGCAGTCTCAACACCAGCGCCAGCATCTTGAACTCTACGGAGTCTCCAATACACAAACTGGTAGGTAGTGCTGTTATCGGGCGTTGGCCATACTGTCACAGCAGGTAACTGAGGCACAAACACCGCAGTACCATCTGCCTGAGAAGCGGCTGTAGTATTGTTCTGGCCACGGAATACACCACCAAGGGTATTCCCTGATACATAGGTATAATAAATATCTTCTGTCCCTAGACGGATAAAGCCAGAACCAGCTAATCCAACTACCGTGTTAAGCGTGATTGTTGTGGCCGTGGAGGTAATTGCACCATCCAAGACTGAATTTGTTGGGTTAGTTTCGCCAGACAATCTTTGAATCCATACTTGGATAGGACGAGCTTGGCTAAGTTTGTTTGGAATAGTCGCATAAGTAGAAACACTAATACGAGTAATAGTCAAGTCAGCCTGAGTAGAAGATGTATTAGATCCAGTACGAATTACATGTTCTAACAGATCAATCGTATCTGTAGGCAATGCGTAAGTAGCTAAGCCGGGAGTCAAATTAATGATCCCCTGCTCCATAGTCCACATGTTAATACCCTTAGATTGCCACTCTATGGTCATCAAATTCATTGATCGACGGGCAGTCTTAAGGTCGTAACCAGTACGCATTTCACGACCAGCCCTCTCCCAAGCTTCCTCGGCAATCTCCGTGAAGTCCATGTTAAATAGGGTAGAGCCGGTAGTGGTCATAAGAATCCTAGAAAACTTTTAATTTTTCTGCGCTGTTTTTGCAGATTGAATAAAAGCGTCGGCAGTAGGCGCACCTTTTTGACCGGGCTTACGCATTTTCTCTTTAGAGCCAGCGGCTATACGTTTTTTCTTGGCATTGATGTTGGCATACAAGCCAACAGGCCCGCCTTCAGCATATTGCGTAAAATCAGTGTCATCCCTACGCGCCTTGCGTACACCTTTGGGCATTTTGCTGGGGGACATTGCCCCCATTCCACGACTTGACATCATAATTTAGCAGGCGTAACCGCCGCCTTTCATGGTAATCATGGTGCCTTTGGTCTTGCCTTTGGTAATACAACCATCAGCACGGCTAGAAGCTGATCCGCCTTTGGCCATTCTTTTGACAGATTTACCATCAACGTCTTGAGGCACTGGCATACCTTCACGGAAAACTGTATCTTTAGGTATAGGTTTCTTAGGCATAGGAGTCTTAGGCATAGGCTTTTTAGTAGCTGCTACACCTTCAGGATCTGTTGGTGGTTTACCCATTTCAGCAGTATAGATACCACCTTCGTTATATTTTTTCATGGTTTAGCACTTTCCGCCACGTTTCATGGCAATCATTGTTCCTTTGGTTTTGCCTTTAGTAGCAATGCCATCTGGAGTTTTACCAACTTTTACCATGCCCATTTTAGATGGAGCCATACCGCCTTTAGCCAGCTTGGTCATAGATGCACCTTTGTGCAAACGACCTTCGTGCTTGTTGACTGCTTTTTGCATCATGGCTTTATCTTGTTTCAGATCAGCCTTCATGTCTTCTTTCATGTCGCTTTTAGCCATAGTTCCACCTTTTGAAAATTTTTTGCCTTTATCGGCAGTTACAAAGTCTTTACCCACTGACATGGGCACTCCTGCTTTCTTAGCAAACGATGGCGAATGTGCTATCGCTTCCATGAAATTGTGTTGCTTCTTACTTACGCTTGGCATAATTATCTCCTGTATCCAGTTAATCCGCCACGAAAATATTGCTCAATATTGTCAAGTTCACTGACTGAAAGAGAATTTCCTTTACCACCACTTGGCATAAAATCACCACCGGGGCCAATTGCATTACGCAAGTTTTCAATATCTAAACTTTCTGGCGCACCACTGGTAGGTATTGAATTTAAATCGTAAGCAAGGTTTTCAATTCTATTTTCAAACATGGGATTGTCTTCTGGCAATGGGCCAACATACTTTCCTTGTCCCGGAGTTTGTGTTCCGTAATATTCATTGCGAACAAAATCTTCAAATTTATCATTGGATTCTGGAGTTGAATCGAGAGTGCTTACCCAATCGTTTATATTTTGCGCGTAATAACCGTTATACGGGTCGTAGGGTTCTTCTACCCTAGGCGTGGCACGTACAAAATCACCAATAGAATTTGGCAAAGCATTGCCAATAGTGTCACGCATTGTTTCTTTAAAGTAGTCTTTTTCAGCTTTAGCATCAGCTTGAAGATCTTTAACTTCATTGCCATAACCTAAATAATCTGCAATTGAATTTACAGCTTTGCCAACTAAGTACCCTTGTGGGTTGATAGCAAATGGCAATAGTTCTCTCATTTGAGGTGACAAGTTTTCAGATAGTTTATCTATACCAAAAGTCTTTGCTCCACCACCTAACAATGATTGAATTCCAGCCATAATTACTCACCCTTTTTGGCGAATAAGCTGGTCAATCTTTTCTTCCAGCCTGTTAAAACGTTGGTCAATGTGGTCAGTAATGCGCTGAACTTCTGCTTTAGTAATGAAATCACGATGGTTTTCCTCTCGTGTTATGTTGAGAAGTCGCTCAACTCGACGTAGCTCTAAAGCTACTTCTTTGACTTCAGCAAACTTCTCACGCAGGACAAACCCTGCCACGCCAAGAATGACGGATAAAGCTGCTGACCAAAGAACGTGGTAGTCCATTTAACAGTTCCAAGCCCTAAGAGCCTTGTTTATGCGTGAGTTCGGATCTTTTGCTGTCTCCGCACTCGTCAGTTTCTTTTTCATGCCACTCATCCTCGCACAGAAAGAGTCGCGCCGGGAGCCGCCTTCTGGCTGGGGCGGTTTCAAATTCATGCCTTGCGCTTTCGCAGAGGCTCGACCTTTGGCGTTTAGGCCACCATTCTTGTTCTTGCCTTCTGATCTCTGCCATGCTGGTGATTTAGCCATTTACGACTTTCAGTTTGTGTTGGTAAATATTTTCCAACAAAGGCATCACAACCTCTTCACGGAAGTTGCGCTCAAATGTTTCTTGTCCAACGTGAGGGAGGCTAATGTCAACATCAAGATAAACAGTGAAACCCATTTGAGTAGCTCTATCGCAGAACAAATAATCTTCTCCAACATACTTGCCCTTCACAATAGCAAAGTCAAACACTGCTGACATTTTTTCTGTTGGCGATTTTTCGTAAGTCCACTCAGGATGCGCTGCAATCATCTGTTCAATAACATGGCGCTGAATCAACATAAAGCCTGTAGGCGCTCTTTGTAAACGCATCAAAGAACCTTCAAATTCTAGGTCTCCATTTTCATCGTAGTACACATCTGCAAAGAACTTAGCGTCTTTAGCTCTGCGTGGATAT
>Ga0209087_1000993_pt1 | contig 17108 bp, 30 predicted proteins | sample S_130805_EF_Meta_FD_187321 | JGI IMG/M metagenome (GOLD analysis project Ga0209087, IMG submission 187321) | Freshwater microbial communities from Lake Simoncouche, Canada to study carbon cycling - S_130805_EF_MetaG (SPAdes) (version 2) | ecosystem: Environmental > Aquatic > Freshwater > Lake ... | reverse complement strand
GTGTCCGCGTTCCGCAACGGAAAAAATGGCTACCACTGTCGGCTCGAGGTGGTCTTGCTCTTGACGAGGCGGCCGAGGTTGCATGACTGGCAAGCGGCGCGGAGGTTGTCTTCGTCGAACCATCCTGCTCCGTGGGGGTCGAGAGCGGCGGGAAGTATGTGATCGACTTCGGTTGCTTGTCTTGTGCATCCGACTCCTCTGATCTGACACTCGTACCGGTCACGATTGAGCACAGTCTGGCGGACTTTCTTCCACGGTCCCATGTATTGAGGTTTCCTAGCCATGACTAGACCATAGGCGACACGCTCTCGCGCGGTACTTTTGTACCTTCTTGACTGTTGACTTGCATAGGTGCGCCAGTGTGTGCATACATCCTGAACGGACGACTCCCCACCCAAAAGGTGAGACGGGCCAGACGTACTCGCCTTTCTCGTTCGTCCATCCGAGGAATGCAATGCGGTCGGCGACGTTGACGACTTGTGCGGCGGTGAGTGAGTTGAGGTTGCGCTTGCCGGACCATCGATGCGCCGTTGATCTGTTGATGCCAAGCGGTGAGGTGTAGGTGCGGGTGCCGTACGGTTGACCGAGTTTTGTGTTGGTCTCGCATTGTGCAACGTCGTCGTACCATTGGTCCGGGAGTACGCCTCCGTACTTGGCTCTACTCATGTCTAGGACGGTATGTGCGCTCACGGGTGAGGCGTTCATGACGAGTAATGCGGTGATGCTAAGGAGACACGCCAGACGACCGCGTTTGAGCCGGTGTCGGTCTTGCGTCTGAATGGTGTCGCTACGACGTGACCGAGGTCGACGAGCTCTTGTCGTCTCTTGGCTGCCGATGATCGAAGGATGCCGGTCTCGATGCTGAGTTCGTAGTCGGTGGCGTCGCCTAGTTTGTTGAGGGCTTCCCATACTCGTCTCCTTTGTGAAGGGCCGCGACGCGATGCGTTCAGAGCGGCCTCGTGTGAGGTATGTGGGTCGTTAGTTCTTACGAGCCTAGACGCATCTATCAGGGTGTCAATGGGCATCGGGTCAAAGAGGCTCGGGTGTTGGCTCATTCGGCGTCTCTGTTCGGATCGTAGGCGTGTTTAAGGGCTTGCTGAAGGTTGTCGATGGCGGCCATGAATGGTCCTCCCATTGAGGACGCGGGTCGGAATGGGTTGTCGGTGACGATGTCGAGGAGGTTCTCTGATGCTCTGATGACGTCTTGATATGCGTGAACGATGTTGAGTGCTTTCGCGTATGCCTGATGCTGATAGATCATCTCTTGCTCGAGGATTCGGATCTTGGCTTCTAGGAGGTGGTCTGGTTGTGGGTTCATTGTGTGCCTTTCCCGTTGCACTTTTGGCATCGGATGTAGTTGTTGTCTTGGACGCTCCACGTCTTCGTGAGACCGTCGTCTGCTGAGTGCTTGCCGAGACAGACTTGACACGTCCTCGATCTCGATGACTTGCCTTGTTGACTCTGTTTCATATTGTCTCTGATTAGTGCGTCACCGGTGGCCATACCCCTACCCCCACCAGTGGGGATACCCTTCGTCACTGGTGAGGAGGTGTGGAGAATGTAGAGATTGCTCGATGGGTCTCCTGCGGGTCCGGTGCGATGCTCAATGGTGAGAGCGGCGATGGCGACGAGTTCATCCTTTGCGCGGTCGACTGTTGCCGTTGATGTGCGCATGAGATCGGCCAGTGTCTTTCGTGACGGCCATGCTCGGCCTTGACTGTTGGCGAAGCGGTTCAACACTGCGTAGAGGCGGACCGCGTTCGATGAGATGTCGGCGTGGATGATCCATTCGGGGATGATGGCGAAGTATTCGGTTGAGCGGACTTCAGTCATGGCATTCCTCCCACACTTCTTCAGGGTTGTCATACTCGTCGTGGAATTGGTCTCCGCGCCCGGCTCTAACCATGTAGGCGATCAGAGTCTCATGCAATGGTCGACTGACGAGGCGGTACCATTTGCCGTCTTCTAGTTTCCGGACTTCAGTCATTGTCGCGCTCCGCATCGTAGAAGTGATGACATCCAGAGAGGACCGTAGGTTCGGGGTCGAGCGGGAGGCGCATGAGTCCGTCTATGGGTTCGGGTGTGCCGATGATGAGCTCGATGATAAGTGTGATCTTCGCGCCACAGATTGCACAGTTGACCGAGACAAGTTTCGGGTATTCGCTGACGCTCATCGGAGAAGTTCCTTGATCCGTTCTAGGTCGTGGGGGTACCACACATAGACCTCGGCTGCGGTGTTGCACAGAAGGTCGAGCCAGTCCTTTTGGTCGCGGGAGATGCGGCCTTTGTCTCCTTTGATCTCGGCGAACACAAGACGTCCGTCGCGAGTAGCCGTGTAGTCCGGTAATCCTCGAGAGCCTTTGAGCGGTGTTGCCCATGTTCCCGACTGGCGAATTGCCGGTTCGTAGTGGCACCATCTCCATCCGAATAGGTCTAGGAGATGTTCGACTTGGATCGCGAAGGATGATTCGAGCATCGCTTTTCCTTTCGTGCGTATTCGGCTAGGACAGATAGGAGGAAGGTCGGGACTGCGATGATTCCGAACAGTAACCACATGACGATCTCTAGGTCTCGTGCGTTCATGACTGCTCCATCTGTTTCTTCTTGAGGTCGTCGATCAGTATTGTCGCGGTGCCTTTGCTGATCTCGTCCAGTCCTGCCGGTGGAAGTAATCCGAGCGCGTTCGAGATGGCTTTGATGGCGTTTATCTGTGCGGCGGTGGCAAGAGGATGTCCTGCGCTACTGACGACGCTAGGGACGCTCTGGACGGCTCTGGCGGGGGTTGTGGATGGGTGCTCGGCTTGACGGTTGCGGACTTCTTCGCGGGTTGCGATCTTCTTTGAGTCGGCGGCGAGTGCGGCCAGAATTGCTCGGCCCCAACTCGACGATTCTGCATTCATGAGCTCCGAATCTTTTGTGTACGGCGTCTTGCCGGGGAAGCATTCCCACGCTGATCCGATGCCCGGTCGGGTGTCCTCGGGTGTGCGATACGCGGCTGAGATGTAGACGATGAAGGTCTTGTCTCCGATTGTCACGATGTCGAAAGGCTTCGACGGGTCTACGGGTTGTAGTGATCCGTCTGGATGTTTCTCTCTGAATAATTTGATGCGCTCGGCGACGTCGACATAGTCGGCCATGCGGTCGGTGTAATCGGCCATGATTCCTCTAATTTCTGTCCGCTTGGATGGACGTAGTGATTGTGACGAACTCGTGCAAGATTGTCAAGTATCTAATCAGAGGCGTGGACGATCCGCTCGAGGGTGAGAAGATGCGGATCGTCCTGTTGGCGGAGGAAACACACCAACGACGCGCCATCCGTGACCTTGTCCAAGCGAACACGGAGGCGCAAGATTATTTTGTTGCGCGGAAGTGTGCCTCTATTTTGCCGGGGTCGGCGTTCGGTGCGGTCTCGTAATGCAACCATAATCCGCCGGGTGTTCCGCCGTTGTTTTGAGCATCCCACGAGAGCCATCCGGAGTCTTTCTTGGCTCGTGACGTGCGGAATCCTCGGCCCCATACCTTTGAGCCTTTCGGTGCTTTCGGGTTGCGCCATGAGTACTCGTGGACTTCTTCGAGGAAGAACTCGTCTGCGTTGGCGACTAGGTAGTCGGCGATCTCTGTGAGTTTGTTCGCGATGTCTGGAGTGCCGTCTGGTAGGCCAACATCGACTGCACGTCCGCAAGAGTGGACGCTCATGTATGGGATGCACTTCGGGTCGGTCGGTGGGAGTTTCTGTATGGCGGCGGGTGCTGATCGCATGACGCGCACAGATAATCCTCCCATGTAGGTCATGCCGTAGCGTTTGTGGAGTAGGTCGGCGAGTTTTTTTGCTGCGGCTTGAGTCTCAGTGCCTACCTTGTCGAAGCCGGTGTAGGGACGCTGAGTGTTGGTCACTTCTTACCTCCCATGGCTTGATCTAGTTCGTCTTTTGTGAGGACGCCGTCTTCGTAGTAGGCGCGTAGGACGCGCTCGAGGACTTGTGCTGCGGCCATGAATCCGGCCATGCCTGCGGCTTTGCCGAGGTCGACGCCGAGGATTGCGCCACCGGCGAGGGCTGAGAGTGCGGATGTGCCGAATACTGCTGCGATGCGGGCGATAACGGTGAGGGGTTTCATTCTGTGTCTTTCACGAATAGGGCTAGAACGCATTGTACTATCAGAGCGAAGCCCGTGATGAGCATCGCTTTAGATTGAACAGTGCCAGAGAGGGTAATGAGTGCGAGTCCTGTCCCTGCCCACGTCCAGATATTGTCTTTGATGAATCGCATTATTTACTTTCTGCGGATTGATGGCATTGAGACGAGTAGTCCTGTCGTAATGATAACGATGCGCCGTGTTGAGACGGGGACTGTTGAGCCGAGTGGGATGTACTTGTCGGATGCTCCGCCGAAGATGTTGATCTGATCCTCGAACATGGCTCGAACTTCGTCGGGTGCGGTCTGGACTGCTGCGATCACGGCGTCGGCTTGCTCGACTGTGAGCTCCTCAATGTTGAGTGTCTTGAAGACGGCTTCGGCTTGGAGGGGTGTGAGTTGCGCGACTTGTGCCGGGTCGGTTGCAATGTTGACCGCTTCGGCTTCGGTGTAGACGGGCTTGACGGGGTCGGGGGCTATGGTTGTGGTCGATGGATATGTTGTTGTGGTTGACGGCGGGGTTGTGGTTTGTGGTGATGTTGATGTCGTGGGATCACTGGAAGTCGAGACGCTGACCGTGCTTGATGTGGTGCTTGTTATTTGTTGGGTTGTTGTTGTGGCCGCTATTGGTTCGCTTGTGGTTGTTGTACTTCTTTGAGGTGCTTCGGATGTTGAGGTTGTCGCCGGCGTCGTCGTTGTGGTGGGTGCGACGGTTGTGGTGGTGCTCGTGGATGTTGTCGACGTTGAAATCGTGGACGTTGTGGTTGTCGTCGACGTTGTTGTTGAAGTCGAGGTTGTTGAGGTTGAGGTTGTGGTTGTGGTCGGAGGCGTTGCGCCGCTTGTGGTGAATGCCGACGGTGGGACTATTGTCAGTTGCTCACCATTGAGGGACCATGCGAGCATGAAGCAAGTCCCGCCGCCGTTCTCGTAGAAGTGTCCCTCGAGTGTGAGCGGGACGCCTGCCGGGAGGGTTGTGATCTCTGCGGTTTCGTATGCGCTGCAACCTTGATCGGCCCATTGGCCCCAATGTTGTCCGGCGATGTTCATTAGTCCGCCGTCGTCTGCGGCAAGCCAGAAGCGGACGGTTTCGGTGCCTTGTGGGAGGGTGATGAAGCCTTGATAGTGAGCTAGAAATAACTCGTCGCCGCATTGTCCTATCGGGTCGTACTCGAAGACGATGTTGATGAACTCGGGTGTCTCTTGGCCGCATTCGGTAAGTGTTGAAAGGTCGAGCGACGGTGGTATCTCGGTGATGGTGTATCCGGTGACGGTTAGTCCTTGAGTCGTGGCCTTTGCGGACTGTGCTCCCGGTATTAGTGCGATGACGACTCCTAACAATGGTAGGAGCCTTCTAATCATGGTTCGGAGGGTTGTTTCTGCAACATAACTACAAAGATAGAGACAACGAGATAGGGAACAAGCAACAGAATGGCAAGAGTGATTCGAGTTGCGTTTCTTATCATTCGAGTATCAGTTTCAATTCCTCAACCGTTAGTCCAAGTCGAGCAACTATGGCGGCTTTTAATTCTTCGGTCGCGTTTTGTTGTGCTTCTATTTCGGCGGCAACGGTTTCCCTAGCGGCTTCTAGTTCTTCTTCTGTTGGTTTTGGTGTGTCGGTATGCCAGATGAGACCTTCGTAGGTGTCGCCGTCTAATGACCATTCAGCACCCGGATAGAGGCTATTGAGGACGCGGTCTAGGGTGGTCATGCGCTGATCTCCTGCACTGTGATAGATGAGGCGGTGACGAAGTTGTTGTCGTTTCCTCGTCTATTTAGATAGATAGTTCCTACTCTGGTTTTCCATGCGAGTTTGTATGTTGTCGCTGATGTGGTTGCTGGCGAATCTAAGAACGTGATGGAACACGGAATCATTGCGAGTGTTTGGTTGGCAGAACTGTTGCCTCGGAGATAGAGGCTGCAAGCATCGCCGAAGTCGCCGATGGAGATGTTTGTGCTGTTGCGTACTAAATAGTAGCTAGTGTCGTCTGCTGTACCATCGAACGCGATGTTGAAATTGACGGTGACTAGGACCTTGTTGGAACTTGATGACGGTGTGATGCTCACAGACATTCCCGAAATATCTGTTTGACTTGCTGAGGTGCTTGAGGCTGTCGAGTTTTTAACGGTCTGTACTACTTGGAGAACGCGAAACGCTCCTCGGAGGTTATTGAGCGACGCTGCCGGTAATGCGGTTCCGTCTGTAAAGGATGCGGGAAGGTTGGTGGGTGTTGCCATGAATGTCCTAGATGATGAGGTCGGTGCCACCGAGAAGACTAGTTCCGATAATGAATGGATTCGTGAATCTGACGGAGCCGTTGATGGTGGTGATCCATCGGTCCGGGGTGATGGTGTGCTCGATTGACTGGAGGATCTGACTCATTGTGATCGTCGCGCCGACTTGTTGAACGACGCTGAGTGTGATTCGGTTGAGTAGTTCAAGGCCGAGGACGGTTGTCCATGAGGCGTCTGATGCTGCGACGTTGACTTGTATCGGGTCGATGACGACGGCGGGTGTGGCAGAGAATCCGGTAAGGAGCTCGCCGAGTGCTTTGGCGTCGTCAATGGATGAGAGTTGCGTACCCCATGAGCCTCCGGCGGTGCCGTACGCGGTGATCGAGGTGGCGTCAGAGACCTCGACACTGCCATCTCCCGAATAACCTACGGCGAGCGTGTTGCGGAGATTCTTGGCGTCTAGTCGATAGGCGAGTTCAGTGCCGATACTGATACCCGCGCCACCGAATGAGGCTTGCGATGTAAGGCTCGTACCCTCAAAGATTGCCATGCGGGATGTGAGTGTGAGTGTGCCGTTGCGTGAGACGAATAGATTGCCGCCTTCAGAGTTGGAGATGGTCTGGAGTTCGTCTGTGACTGGCGGTCCGCCAGTGCTGATCTCTGCGAGTGTCGCCGAGTAGGACGTTGATGGTGTTGACGTGAGGGCCGATGGGAATGAGGTGTAGGCGATGAGACGGTTGAATCTGGCGACGGTGCCTTCGGTAAGTAGGCCGCGTCCGAGTCGGTAGATGGTCTTAATTTCTGCGCTTGTAAGTTTTCGGAACCATACTGCGGACTGTTGTCTCTGTCCCGAACGTGTGTAGTACCACTCGGGCTGAGAATAATTGAATAGACCGGAACTAGTGATTGTGAGACTGAGTGCTTGTCCGTCGATGTACGCCGAGTCGATTGTTCCTCCGGCGTTGACGTTGACTGCGAAGTGATGCGGAACGCTAGTGTCAATTTGCAAGACTGATTCGTAGTAAGTGTAAGAAGTCTTGCCGATTGTGTTGACTACGAACTTCGAGGTAGCCGTGAAGTAGCCGAAGTCGAGTGTGGTTCCTCCCACTGCGCTGACGAAGAATGACGTTGAGTCTTGAGGGTTCGTTGAATACCATCCGACGACGGAGAAGTCTGTGGCCGGTTGTATTTCTCCGATGTATCCCCACCCGAGGGATGTGGTTGCTTCGGAAACTTGGAGAGAAGTGTTCGGTAGCGCGGGTGCTTGTCCGGGTCCGTTAGCGGTGCGGAAAGTTGCCAACGGTAGCAAAGGCTGCGGGCTGCTTCCGAGGTCTTTGAGTGTGTCAGTAAGAAAGTCTTCGGGATCTATCGGGTCGTCCATTGGCCAGTAGTGACGTGGTGAGAGGCTGAGGATGTAGGTGCTTGAGATGTCGTCTGGCATCTCCTCATCTGCTAGGAGACCGAGAGCGTCGAAGCATTGGACGGTCACGGTCGTGTCGTAGCCTGCGTCCGTGATTAAGACGGGCCATCCTTCTACGAATCCACGAAAGACGGGATAGACGACTGAGGAGATTGTTGCCTCAATCTTGATTTGGCGACGTGGCAATAGTTTCCCGTAGTAGGTGCCGGAGGTGTAGAACGGGTCGAAGATTCTCGATCGGTTGTCGAGGACGACGGTGGCGTTGCCTGACTCGAAGTTCGACTGCTCATTTTGACGGCCTCGCTGAGTGTTGATCTGGCGGACGTATGTCGTGACCTCGGTCCATGTCGGACTTGCAACATAGGGGCCATCGTTGAACGCGATGTAGACCTGCGTAGTTGGGAATCCCACTATCGAGCCTTGCTAGTTTTTTTCTTCGGAGCTGCTTTTGGTTGCTTGACAACAAGTGGAACTCCGCCAGTCTTTGCTCCGTAGGTGTTTAATACTCCGGCGACTTCTTTGCCTATTGCCACGGGGTCGCCGACTCCCGCTTGAATCGTGATCTGGTAGGTGCTGCCGACTGTTGCGCCGAGGGCTTCTGAGACTCCGGGGATGCTCATGCCGACGGCGGTGCCTGCGGCTGCGACGGAGGCCAGGTCTGCGTTTAGTCCGCCGACTGTGAGTCCGCCAGTACCCGCTAGGAGGTCTTTTGCGACGGCGTTGCCGGCGACGGGCCCGAGGTTCAAGAGTTGAGCGAGTCCTGCCTTGCCGAGTCCCGCCTTGATAAGTGCTTGAAGGTTGCCTCCGAATTGTTTTGCGGCGGCGATCTGTTCGCGGAAGATGTCTGTGAATGACTTCGTCTTAACGTCTTGCGCTTTTGTGACGTTGGCTTCTGCGTCCCTGACTTTGTTGAGTGCGGCGGCGTAGGCAACGGCGTCCTCGTTGGCTTTTGCTTGATTGAGTTCGGCGTAGGCATCTTTGCGATCTTGTAGGGCTTGCGTGACTCCGTCGGTGCGAGTCTTTTCTTGATCTGCTGCGTCTGAAAACGCGCTCGAGAGCGACACGGATGCGGTCACAGAGTCTCGGATGCCTTCAACGTATGAGCGGAGACTGGACTGTGCGTTCTGGAGACTGCTTCGTAGTCCGTCGACTTTCTGCTTGCGCTTCGATTCTGCTTGCGCTGCTTTGTCGGTGTCTATTGTGGCTTTTGTCTGCTCTCTCTTGATCCTCTTGAAGGTGTCAAAGTCTCGAGAGGCCACTGGCCCCATGACCGCATTGAGTTCCTTTTGGGTGTTGATTGTGGTTGTCAATGCTCCGGCGTAGTTGGTTGCGGACTTGGCCGCGCTATCCATCTGCGACTTGATAGCAAAGAATGCGGCCGTCCCTGCGATGGCGGTCACGATTCCGATGCCGGTTGCGACTTGGACGGCGGTGAATGATGTGGCGAGTGCGTAGTTGATTCCTGTCGCAATAACGGCGGCGGCTTGGAATGCCATCATCGCTCCCTTGACTGCGATCACGCCAATAGCGACACTGCCGAGAGCGACTGCTAGACCGCCGAGGAGTGATGCGTTCTGTCCGGCGAAATTAGCAAGTTTAACGAAGGACGGGATGAGACTATTCAAGACGGGTAGGAGTGCGGTGCCGATTGACTCCTTCGCTTCGTCGATTGAGTTGCGAAGGATTGCCATCTGTCCGGCGTAGGTGTTGGCGGCGACTGCTGCCGCGCCTGAGAAGTTTTTGTTGAGGATAGCGACGACGTCGTTGAAGTCTGCGCCGTTCTTGATTGCTAACTTGACCTCCGGCGACAGTGTTGCCAGTGCTCTCATGTTCCCGGCGTAACCTTTTGAGAGGGCATCGGCTACTACGGCGGCGGACTTATTTGTTCCCGCTCCCGTCTCGATCGCGACGTTGACAAGGTCTTGAGCCTTTGCAACGTCTCCAGTGGCAACGGTCAAAGACTGGAACGCGCTACGAAGATCTGTGTCTGTGACTGCTACGGATCGTTGAGTTGCGCCGATGTATCGCTCGACGGAGGCGACTTGTTCGTCTGATGCACCGGCGGACGCTTTGAGTTGACGCGCTAGAAGGGCTTGCTGCTTCTGATCGTCGGCTGCTGCTTTGATGGCTGAGGCTGCGAATGCGGTCGTCGCGGCGGCGGCGGCTCCCATTGCGAGCGTGGTGCCTTTGCCCATGTCGCCGAGGCTCTTGTTCGCCTGTCCGATTGCTTTGCGTAGTGGTGCCGCATTGCCTGAGATTACAACTGAGATTCCGCGAGCCATGAGATGATTCTAGTACTTGACTATCTTGCCGTCGAAGATTCCCGCGTAGATGTTTCCGGACTTATCTCGAAGGAGTGCGTCTGGTACGCGCACGTCTGGCGTCTTGTTCTTAGATCTGCGAGGTGTTCGTTGCCCGGCTGCGGATGTTACGGCTCGAGCTTGACGAACTGGTTGTCCTGCGGATAGGTCATATTTGCGGATGAGTTCGTCGATGCGTTCGTCATACAGTTCGCGAATGTCATCTCGTCGTTCATCGATAGCGTCGTAGATGAATGGGTTCGGAGCGATGCGTCGAGCGGGCCATCCGAAGTGAATCGGTCCTGCATATGGGACAGAGGCGGAGCCTGCACGAACTCGTCCGGAGGACTTTGTTGCGAGTGCTCGAATGGATTCTGCGAGTGCTCCGGTGCGGTATGGGACGAGACGCTTGGCTCCCATGACGACAACCTCGGCGGCTTCTTTGTGGGTGTCTTTCATCTCGTTCTTCGTGTCGTCGCCGAGTTTGTTGAGGTCTCGTTGTACTTCACGAAGGCCGAGGATCTCGGTCTTGACGACTTGATCTGTGGCTAGTCGGAAGCCATACGTTCCAGTGCTTGCCATGCTTGATCTCCTGATATTGCTTGCGTCTTAGGCCATTGAGTTTCGATCATGACGCGAAGGATGGCGGGTGGTGTTTTGAGGAGGTCTAGTGGTGAGATGCCGGTCTTGACTGCTAGGACTCCGATGAGCCATGTGGTGCTGCCGGGTCCGAGTCTTTTGGGCTATCACCATCGACGACCGCGACTGATGCGATTGTCTTGATCCATTCCTTGAAGTCGAGCGGTGTTTTTCCTGCCTCGTGGGTGGCGGTGTATGCGACGAAGTAGAGATACTTCTGAGGTACGAACTCTGCTGCGAAGACTTCTCCCCATATGACTCCGAACTCGTCTTCGAGTGCGACCTCTGTTGAGGGCCATACTGTGCTGAGTGTCTGCGTCCCGTCCCTGTGCTGAATGGTGACGTTGATGCTCATGTCTTGACTAGTGTCCCGCCGACAAGGGTGATACTCATTTTACTGAGGTCTCCAGTCGCGCCAGATACGAGAGGTGCGCTCGGAATGAACGCATTCGAGACCGTCAGAACGGGGTTCGGCGTACCTGTCGAGAGTGACTTGACGACGTAGGTGTTGGTGCCTGATCCGACTCCGGCGAAGACTGTGTCGAACACTTTCGAGGCGGCGAGGTCGTTGTTCAACTCAACTGTGCAAGAGATGTTCTGGAGTCCCTTGATGTTTGAGTGGCCAGTGGCTCCCATTGCGGTCGTCTCGACTGCGTCGAACTCGTAAGTGAGCTCGATATTCGTGACGTACGACGAGAGGTCGACGGTGTTGAGGGTGAAGGTTGAGTCGGTTAGGACGAAGACGGCCATGATGTTATTCCTTGTCTAGTTTCTTGTTGGTGGTTAGTTCGACGATACCCGAGGCGACGAGTTGGTCGATGTCTGCGGGTGCGGCGATGATGTCGTCGGCAGTCACGATCGAGCCTTGCGGTCCGAGCGTGGATGCGTCTGCGAGTACTTTGTAGTTATCCATAAATGCGGACCTCGAATCTGTATGCGATCATGTTCACTCCTGAGACTACTACTTCACGCGGTCTAGTGGATGCCACTTGCAAAGTCGAGCAAGCTCCTCCGAGTGTGCGATCCGCTTCGAGTGCGGCCTTGACTGAGGATGCTCCCGTTGTTGTGAGGTAGGCGTCGAGTCGGTCTTGTGATGAGCGGTCTGACATTCGTCCGACGATGACAAGAATGAAGGCTCGGTAGAACTCGCAACCTTGTTTCATTGCTTCGTCGTAGTCGACCTCGATGGGTTCAACTACGGCGGCGGGTGGTGCGAGTGAGTCGGGGACATAGTCGAACGTGCGGAGTCCTGCGATGGTGTCTAGTGCGACGCCGATGCCGGTGCGGACTCCGTTCGGGGTCATGCGAAGAACTCTCGCCGGTAGGCGCGGACGATGTTGGCGATGTCACGGCCGAGGGGCGACATCCGTATCGCGCCTAATTCTGACAGTCCGAGGACGCCGCCGATGGAGTCGCGTCGCTTGTAGAGGTCGGCGGAGAGGATGAATGTTGCCTGCTCGATGTCGTCTGGCACTGCGGGCCACCCCCATTTTGCAGTGACTTGTACTTGTGGCCAGTAGTTGACCGGCAATGAGAACGCGGTCCCGCCGACGATCGTGATCGTGGTGATCGGTCGACCGAGTGCGATTGCGTTAGTGGGTTCGACGATGTAATCGGAGTTGATTGTGAACGTCGTCTGATAAGTGCCGGTGCCGTTCGGGTCGGTCTTGACGATGAGTCCAGTGGTGCTCGAGACGTCGTCGATCTGGACTCTCATGTTGCCGATGGCGCGATAGGTGCGAGCGGTTGCTGCGGCATCTGCGTAGAAGCGACGGTTAGCGATGCGGTCAATAGAGCGCGATGCCGACTCGATGATTGACTCAAGGATTGTGTCGTCTACTGAGTCGTCGATCTTGAGGTAGGTCTTGAGATTCGCGAGCGTGATGTATCCGTTCGTGATTGCCATGATCTATTTCTTCTTTGCGGGTTTTGATGCGATGGTGCGGATTGACTTCTTGGCGGTCTCTGCGAGCGTCTGAGCGTCTATGGTGGCATCCTTGATGGTGTCGACCGTCTCGGTCTGCACAGTCTCGACGATTGTGGTCATCGAGTGACCGAGACGAGTCAACTCTTGGCGTACTTGGTTCGCTCGGTCTTTGAGTCCTCGCCGTTCATATCCTGCGAGTTCTTTCTCGAGGGCGGCGATGATGATGTTCTTAAGCATGGAAGATCCTGATTCTCTAGGGACTGTGCTCCCTAGAGACTAATCAGATTGGGTCTACCAGTTAGCAGTGATGAGTCCGGTACCTGTGATGGCACTGAACGCGGTCGGGTACTTGCCGGCGGTGAAGGCCGAGAAGCCGAAGACGACTGTGCGGATTGCAATGTTGCCGTCTGGTTGCTCGAAGCGAACGTAGAGCGGAGTGCCTGAGTTGTCTTCCCAAATGTAGGACTCGTTAAAGTCACCGATAAGGATTGCCGTCTGGTTTGTTCCTGCGCCGAGGTTCGTCGGTACGTTAGCGTCTTCAATTACTGGCAAGCCAAGAAGTGAGAAGCGTGAGTCGTAGCCGGGACGATCGTAGGAGCCGGGTGCGTTCATCGGTCCGCCAGATGCCGGAGTGATGACTGGACGGTTCGAGGAATCGACTGCCTTCATAAGTGCTCCTGCCATTGACGGGTGCATCACGATGTAGTTCGCGCCGCCGAAGTAGTTCGTGGCCACGTTCTGCACTGCGTCAACCAACTTGGGGAAGAACTCCGCGTATGTTGGCGAGGCGTCCGTGTAGGTGGTGGCGTTGATTCCTGTGGTGTTCAAGATTCCGAGGTGTTCGCCTGATGAGCCTGAGCCGTTGATTGCAAGGGCGTCAAGTTTTGTTTGGTATGAACGGATCGCATCTCCGAGGAGCTGAGTCTCAATGCCAGTGCCACGAAGGACCGCTTGCTTCGAGAGGTCGAACATCGAGGCGACTGTGTTCACGTTGACTGTGAGCAGTGTGTCGTCTGGAGATGACTCTGTTGGTGCGGTGTTCTCTGATGCCTGAACATAGGAGGTGATTCCCGTTGTGAGGCGGCCGATGTTCATCGTCATGCCGGAGGCGGGTAGTGAGCCATTAGTTGAGATGTCGAGAGTCTTGCGACCTCCACGGCGAAGCGGTGCGAACTGATCGACGAGGTACTGAGGTACGACGAGACCGGCGAAGTTGCTTGTGCCGGAGTCGCGGTGCTCAAGACGCACTTCATTCTGGTAACGCTGAATGCGTTCGCGGGCTTCGTATGAGCCACCGAACTCTGCTGCGATTGCGTCTGCGAGGAAGTCGCGCTCACTGCGAGCGTGATATGTGGCTTCTTCGCTGATGACTCGAGCGGGTGCTGCTGAACGTGTCTCGGTCGATGGGACTGAGGCTTGTAGTTCTGCTGCTTTTGCTTTGCGTGTTTCAAGGTCTGTGACTTGAACGATGCGCTCGTCAAGTTTGTCGATCTCAAGTTTGAGGGCTTGGATGTTGGCGAGTTCGATGTCTGTGATGTCGCGCTCGTTTTCGGCGGCCATATTGAGTGTGGCGTCGATGATTCCCTGCTTGTTGCTGCGGGTTTCGTTGAGTTGGTTGAGGAATGAGTTCACGGTGTCTCCGATTGTCTGTGTGTGGATACGGGGTGCCACTGCTCAACCGGCGAGGGTGCCGCTTTGTGCGGGGTGCTCGCGCTCGGTTCGGTGGGGTGCCGACTATTTGCGAGTCTATCCGATGGTTGTGGTCTGCGCCAGTATTTGCTCTGCGAGGAATCTGTTGCTGACCGGGTTGCGGGCGTCGATGCCGATGTCGGCGTAGGCGCGTCGTGTTGTTTCGTTGTTTTCGTAGGCGGCGAGGATGTTGAAGCGTTGAAGGAGCTCGTTGACTTTGTTGACTTTTGCGGTTGTGGCGTTAGATCCTCCGACTAGAAAGACCTCGTCGTAGTTAAGTCCTATTTCTGCTAGTCGGCTTTCTGTCTGTGAGCGTTGATTGGGTTCTCTTGCGCTGACGACGAGGATGGTGGCGTCTGAGTCGTTGAGTGTTTCGACTAGGTCTGTGTTGACGCCGTTGCCGATGAGCAGTGTCCCGTCGATGTCCGTGACTATTGCGGGCGGGTCTCCGGCGGCGCGTTGTTGTTCTCGCATGATTGCGTCGGCGAATGCTTTGCCGGGGTCGCCTCCCCATAATGCCCACGCGATACGACCGGCAGATGGATAGCCGTCTTGATCTGGCGTGAATCCTTGTCCTTCTTTGTCGACTTCATGTCGTGCAAAGAATGACGCCATCCGTCCGATCGTGTCTCTCGATAGGTTGCGGCCGTTGACGATGTCTCGAGCGCGAGCAACTCCGATCTCTGTTCCGCCTCGGTTGTATTCTTCGCGCCAGTCGAGACCGCGTCGGGCTTCTTCGATCATGCCTTGCGTTGGTGCGTAACTTTCGGCGCGTTGTTCGTCTTCGGATGCGTTGATTGCGGCGATCTGTTGTTCGGCCTGACCTTGAGTGCGGTGGCATCCCATGACTTCACCGTCTGAATCCTTGACGACTGCGTAGCCGTTGCACGACTCGTTATCGGACTCAATGTGATAGGGCATTGTCTAGTCGCCGGGGACGAGGACGGAGACTGTTGGTGTTCCCGTTGCGGCGATTGCGTAGAGCGTCTCATTGCTTGGCACCGTAATCGCGATAGGACCGGCGGCGTTGTCTATTTTGAGGCCGGTACTCGATGTCACTTCAGACGGGCCGACATAGATTGTTGCTGAGGTGAGGACGTGAAGAAGACAGTCTCGCGCAAGTGGCTCGGCCAAGATGATCTGCGTGTCGGTTGTTGCGTTGAGTGCTACTTGTGTGCTTTTCATTTTTTTAGTTCCTTTAGTAGTTCGACAATGGCGTCGAGGTTCGGTGTTGGTGATTCTTCTCGAACTCCTGCGATGGCGGCGTTCTTGCCGTATGCGCCGAAGGTGACGAGAGAGACTTCTGCTAGGTGGGCTGCGATGCGCTCAACAACTCCGTCGCCTCGGCGTCGGTCTTTTAACGCTTGGAATCCGATTGAGAAGTCGGTAAGTGCTGAATCTCGGACCAACTCAAGAATCTCGTCTCCGCGCTGACCTTTGCTCACTCGGAACTCGCCGTACAGTCCTCGAGCGTCTTCGCGTAGGAGTGTGGCGCGGCCTATTGGGAGTTTCTGTGAGTCATGTCCGACGAGGAGCTTGACGCGGTGTGCTTCTCTGGCGACTGCTGCGAACGCTCCGCGTCTGAAGACTTCAGTGAGGGATGGGTTGATGCGTTGCTCAATGTCGTAGGGGACCACGATGCCGGTGATTGTGCGGCCGTCTGAGTCTTCTCGTAGTTCTAGTTCCGAGTCGTAGGAGCGTGATTCGATGTCTTTCATTGACCGATTCCTTGTTGTGGGTCCAGTGTTGGATCTTGATTGTCTAGTAGTGGGTCGACTGTTGGGTCGTAGTTAGGTGACTGATCGTTGTTCATTGAATCAAGGCTTGGCAGATTCTCGATGTGGCGGACTTCGTCGACGGTGAGGAATCCTGCACTGAGAGCGATCTGATGCGCTTGATAACGAGTGAGGGTGTCAGCGCGTAGCAATGACTCGAAGGTGAACTTGGCGTATTGGCCTCGAGGGATGAGGTCTGTCATGGCTTGCTCGATGCGCGTAGTCAACGGACGGAGGCTTGTCTTGATGTACTCGATCGCTTGGAGTTCCGTGTTGGTGTAGGTCCGCGTCTGGTTCGGTGCTCCGACTGCTGCACCAGGTACGCCGACAATGTTCGCCGAGTCGAGGATTGACTGGTTGCGAGCTTCGACAAGTTGCGCGTCGTTGGCGTTGGCGGTGAGTTCTTGGATATTGGTTGATGAGTTCAAGACTGCCGGAATGCGTGAGCGTCCTCCGTAGTGTTCCATCCACTTTTGTTTAAGGAGATCGGCTTCTTCTTGTGTGAGGTCGGGGTTGTCTGACTTGATTGCGTATGAGGGCATCGCTCCGCCATCGAAGTATCGAGCGGCGTATTCCATGACGGCGATGGCCGCGCCGATTCCTTGTCGTTGTGCTGCGATAATGCCGACGCCAATGTGGTCTCCGGGCATTGAGAATCCTTTGATATGGAGAACGTCTTCGCCGACGATGTAGACCTTCTGCTCGATCTCGCAATACTTGACTCCGTCGCGAACATAGATGCGGGCGCGGTTCGGGTCAACCGGCACGATGTAATCTGGATAACCGTTGAAGCCTCTCGGACCGAGGAGTGCGATGTAGTTGCCGTGAAGGATAAGAGACGCGGCCATTGCCGAGTATGTTTCCATCGGTGTCTCGAGCGGGTTCGGCCGTTCAAGGATTCGTGGTGTTGGTTGGATCTTGACGTTGCCTCGATAGGCACAGAGAGGCAATGAGCCGACATCGTCTGAGATCATCGTTGTCGCTCTCCAGATTG
>Ga0209087_1000992_pt1 | contig 17111 bp, 8 predicted proteins | sample S_130805_EF_Meta_FD_187321 | JGI IMG/M metagenome (GOLD analysis project Ga0209087, IMG submission 187321) | Freshwater microbial communities from Lake Simoncouche, Canada to study carbon cycling - S_130805_EF_MetaG (SPAdes) (version 2) | ecosystem: Environmental > Aquatic > Freshwater > Lake ... | reverse complement strand
ATGTTATTTGTTATTAATTTATCTTTTCTTGGTTGTCCAATATGTATAGTTGCAAGTATAGCACAAATCTCTTTAACGTGGTCTTCTGAATAATAAGATCTAATTTGCCATCCCGTTTTTCCATCAATGCTTGATCCAACTGGAGGAGGTATGACTCCTCGTTTTATTAATCTTGGCATATACTTTCTATGACGATTAACTAACTTAGCAGTCTCTGCAACAGTATATGCCTTTTTTCTATTTCTTCTAAAGTCAGAACGTAAACAAGTTTCTAATCTATCCTTGTTAATATTATAAACGGTTACCATTCCTGTTGATCTAGAACTATGATGAAGTCTTACTAAGTCTCCATTAAGAAACCATATTTTTTTACCGCCAGGAATTATAGGTTCGCTATTATATTCTTCGCTCTGAATTTTTCCTTTTGCAGTAACCATTTTCCCTCCATAGATTCGCTAGGTGGATGATAAAATTTTCTATTTCCACACTTTACACAATATGTTTCTAGGTGATCTATGTTTGAATGTATCCTATCAACAAACATCTTTCCTTCACATCTTTTACATGTCATATTAATTTGGTACACCAATTGCAATAACATTAACAGCAACTGAGGCTGTTCCAGAAGTTCCAAATTTTACAATAAACTGAACCTCTGAAGTTGTTATAGAAGTTATTACAACGCTTGTGTTTGATCCAGCAGTCGTACCACTGATATTTACAATTGATGCTGTAGCAATTGGAGGAAATTTAAAGTTAGAAAATGTTACAGAATAAGTTTTTTCTTGCCCAGCAGTTACTGTTTCATTATTTGCAATTGATTTATATTTTCCAACAAACTTTGTGTCTGAAGTTTTTAGACTTTTCTTTTCTGCTCCAACTACGTCAACATCTGTATAATTATATGTTGCGTCAGAAATAGATGTAGAAAGGTCGTTAACGGCCTCTGCTAATTGATAAATATACGTAACATCAAGAGGTTGTCCTCTTTCTGGTAGTGGTACTTTTGCCATTTTATTCCTCCTATAATATTATACCAAAGACACTGTGCCAGAGTCAAAGATATTTAGTGCTGCCTTAATTTCTTTTTTTGATGAAACAATTTGAACCTTTACTCTGACTGTTGTAGTCCCAGTTTTTAAAAATGAATATGAATGTACTTTTGATTTTCCATGATAAAAAAAGTCGTTCGAGTCAAACTTAACAAAGACATCGTATTCTGGAAAATCATTTTCATCTCCCCATACAGCCGTAACAACGTTTCCTGTCTTAGATACTGCACCACTTGTCGCAATAACATCAGTACCATCAGAGTTATATATTGGAGACCAATGTGACGTTCTGTTTTTATCTTCAGAAATAATTCTATACCTTGTACTATACTTTAAAGTATCATGGTCAATTGGTGGTAGTGCCGATTTTAAAATTCTTGTTTTTTTAATATTTGCATCAGCCATTATGTTACACCAATAGAAAATCTAAACTCAATATAATTGCTTGTATTTGGTGATTTAATAATAGTTGCAGAAGTATCATTTTTAATAACCGAATAACCAGTCAAACCGTAAAGTGGATTTGTTGTTGCAATATTTTCAAGCCTTAATGCATCTAGTGCAATATAATAATCAGATGAGGGAAGTGCCCCTCCACTAACTCCAGTATCAATAACGCAAGCATAAATCTTAACAACTGTAACTGCTTCCCATGTAAAGTTTTGAGTTGTATATAGTTCTTGAAGTTGTTTTGATACTACGAAATATCTATTTGTTTCAAAGTCATATCCATCAAAACCATCTTCAATGTCAACTTCAAACCTTGCATAAACGCTTGGCTCTGCAACATCAGTACCTGCAAAATCAACCAGTATTCTAATTGTGTCTGGAATTGCTACAGAGTCACCATCTTTATTAACCAAAGAAAATGCAAGCCTTAATTCATCTGTCGGAGAATTTTTAGAAAAATCAACATTTGGCACAGTTAGGTGTATATGGTTTGACCCAGGTTGAATAACAATATGATCAACTCCACCACTTCCTCCACCATCTAAAGTTAAGTCTGAATCATCTCCTTGAATTAATATTGTGTTATTTAAAAACCTTGCACGTTCATATCTTTCAAGACGATTTGTTTTATAAAAAATAGAATTATCTGCGTTTGTCTGAAATACATTGTCTGTTGCAATAACATTATCATCTAGTGGATCGTCCAAAGGTATAGAGACTGTTGGTATTGCTGTTGCTGCGGTGGCAGTGTGATAAGCCCAAGGTTCTCCTTGTGCAAAAGAAAATACAGTCTTGCTATCGTTTGCCCCAGCAGAAGGGTTTGATCCTGCAGAATATAGACCTACCTCAGTAATTTCATATCTTTCTTCTGTTGGTAGTTCTGCGGTAAGTACAATCTTATCAATACCGTTTTCATTTACAAAGCCTCTAGAGGATATGGGAACTCTAAACATTTCAAAATCTAAATTTGTCTTTGTTGCAAAGTTATCCGCAACGTCCTCTGTTTGTAGTGGTTGTGGCCCACAACCAACTGCAATGTATGAGGCGTAGGCAGGGGCCTGACCAAGCATATATTTGCCAATTATGCTTTTACCAATATTAGTTATCATGACGTAGTTGCTCCAAAGTTCGCTTCATATATTGTACCATTTATAGCAATTTGAATCTCTACTTGCTCATCATTATTCATATTAATAGTCTCAATAATTAAATCGCCAGTTTCTTCTTCAATATAGACATTTTCACCGTTAATCCCATTCCCTTCTAAGGGAACCTTTTCTTCCAACTTAATTGCAAAGTTGGCAAAATATGTATCAGAAGTTGACTGTAGTTTTAATATATTGTTTGGATTATATCTTTGCTGTATTAGACCAAGGTTTTTTATTGGGGAGTATGAAACTTGTTGTCCATTTATAATATCACTTCTAGAAATACTTAATAACTCGTGCCCACCAATATCTTCAAATATTAAGTCTGTCATTATTTCAATAGACATTCCTGAGTCTTCAAATAATACTGTGTCTATTGGTGCTGTCTTTACTGGAGGTGGTGGTGGACTAACAACCGTTGGGGCTGCAGTTGGAGTTGGCGGGGTTGGCGTAACCTTAGTTTCTGTTATTAAAGAAGATGTTAAGGGTATTGGTGTTTCTTCATCTACTTTTTTAGTATTTCCATAACAACCTAAAGATTTAACATTTGTTTCCACGCCATCCATATATGTAATTTCTACACGTTCGTGTCCTGATGGACAAGCAGAAGAAGGTCTGCTAGTAGTGACTTGATACCAACCTTTATTTGGACCGCTGTATGTTGATGGATCTTGTTTAGGTGGATTATCAATTTTTTCTTTTATTGCTGCAATATTTTTTGATGCTGTTTCAATTTTTGTTTTTGCTTCAGCAATTATTCTATATCTCTCTGCAGCAGCCTCTGCTGTAGCAGCACGGTCTTCTCTTCCTTGTGCACGGAAGGCTACTGCTTTTGCAAGTTGAGCAGCCATATTTTCTTCTGCAGTTGGCACCTTACACCTCGCTCAAATAAATGGTCATAGATGGTCCCTCAAGAGACCTTGAATATTCAATATTATAAATAACAAACCTAGACAAATTTGATGTAACCAGGTTAAGCCCATCATTATCTTTATAGTCTACTGTAACTATATCTCCTAATTGAAGTGTAGGAATACTAAATATATTTACCCCTATAGATTTTTTAGGAACCATAACTTTATTTATAATCCATTTTATCATTTGTTCTGCGTCATCTTGTGTTTGAATATATGGGCTATCTATACTAAACTCATTTTTACCATAGGTTAACCTACTTAATTTTATTTCATCATACCTTGATTTTTCAAGCAATGGGGAATATGTTAATGTGTTTCCAACTAACTCTGGATCTGATAGATTACTTCTTTTCTTAAAAAATTCATCAATGGTTAATTCATGTGTTGTGTCTTGAGTAAAAGTTATACCTTGAATTCTTAAAAAGTTTCCAGTTGTTTCGTCTAAGTTTAATGACTTGTCTGTAGCATTAAATATTAAAAATTCTGCCCCGTATGAGTCAGCATAAAACCCTGAAGTTGTATAACCTTTTATATTATTAAAGGTAGGTGAAAGTTTTGCATAAAGTGCTGGATATGCACGATCATATTTAATGTCAAAGTATGCACACTCACGCATAATAGATCCAAATTCTTCAAAATAAAGATTATACTTTGGTGGCTGCTGAGCACTAATTCCAGATAGATATGTTGATTGAACTACACCACTCATTGCATATTTTCTAAATGACTCTGTAGCGTTAACTTGACTATCTCCAAAAACTTGACCTAAAGTTTCATTAACTGTAAACACTGTATTTTGACTATAGTTTTCAGATAAAGCATATAGGTTTTCAAACATGCACTTTGAAGAACCACGAACAAATAAAGCCATGTTGTTATATGTTGGAAGTGGATCCTTATCATCTACAATCTTAATTAGTTGATTGTTTAAATATAAATAAAATCTTCTTGTAGTTCCAATGTCAATATATTCTACTGACAAGTCATATACCGTTGAATTTTCTTCTCCTGATAGTCTTTGTAGTCCAGTAAATTTGCCGTCGTCAACCAAAACCTTTGTTAGTCCTCCCCAAAGTTTTATTGGTATGGCCTTGTTGCTTGAAGATTCTTTTTTTATTTTATAAAAAACAATGTTATTAATTGAAAACTCTGCTTTATTGTCTTTATCTAGTTTTAAATATGATGTGATGTTGTCCTCTGTTAGTGCAATAACTTCAAAGTAGTACCCATTATTGTTTTCTGGATTTAATAAAAATGCTAAACCACCACTTCCTCCACCTATATTAATATTTTGATCTGGTTGACTTCCAGTTATTTGATAATATGGAGTACTGCCATTTGGTGTTTGTGTTCTTGATGTGCTGTTTTCAATTTTTCCAATAATCCTCATTCTTGTTCCAAAATGCTTATATGCATTATTTAATTCTTTATAAACATAAGAAACAAAGTTTAATGGTTTTTCTGTTGTTTTAAATAAAGGTCCATTAAAAACTAAAGCAGATGACTGTATTGTTCCAGACTGAGTTGACTTTAATGAATTTACATCTGTTTCTGTTAGGTAACTTGTTGCCATAAAGTTTTTAACTATGCTATTTCTTGTTGACTGTTTTGCAGTTACATGACTAACTCCAGCATTTCCTAAAGAAGTTGCTGGCAATGTAACATCTTCGTCTAATTTTGTAGTAAATATATACTCTGTTTCCATATTTAAACCACGAACATAGTCATCACTTGTCCAATAAGAATTTATGCCAGCGTAATGTGCTACTACCTGAGTTCCAAACTGTCCACGGCCATGGTCTACAACTGGGCCATTTTGAAGTCTTGTTATTCCATCAAGTGTTTCGTAATATGGTGTTGAGTATATTCTTATCAACCCCGTAGGATATATTTTTCCATTAAATGGTAGTGATGAAAAATATTTTTGATATTCTTGATTGCTACTAATCCATACATTTCCAGTTCCAGTTATAGAAAATTCTGCTGCATCATATCGTATAACTTCTCCATTAGAATATAAGTACCCACTATATCTTGTTAACCAATAAATATTTTCACCAAGATCTATAACATTATTTGTAACTACCCCACCAACTACAATTGGCAAATTTGAACCTATATCAGAATTTAATGGCATTGCTCCAAGAACATAACTTCCTTGTTTTGAAGCCAACTCATTTATTGTTTTTGTAGAGTCTGTTCCTGCAACTTCCCATAATAGTGAGGGTTTATATATCCATGTTTTTTCTTTATCAATCATGGTTGATTGACGAACAGAGCCATAGGATCTTTGAATATATCTAGTTGTGTAATTAATTTTACCATCATTATAGATTTTTTTGTCTTGCGATGCTATTGAAAGAATATTTGGAAGATTTCCAGATGTAGAATTTTCTATAACACCAGAGTCTTGTTGGTTATTTGAGCCAGATAAAACAAAGTCTGTTGATCTTTGATCTAGGCTTGGCATCATATAGTCTTTACTCATTACAATAAAGTTATTGTATTCATCAAAAAACATTGCGGTTTGTGTTGAAACTGCTAATTGATTTAAAACTTCAGCAACATTTTGATCTGGCGGTACAAAGAAATATGGAATTATGGGATCACTTTCATCATCAACACGTCTAAAGACATAATTACTAAAGCCAATATAATCAAGAAGCATGGATACTGCATAACTCAAAGAAGTTTGTGTTGTAAGCAATCTTGGGGCTGGCATTGATTCAAGGAAAAAGAAAAAATCTCTTAACTCTAAAGATAGTGTTGCTGCGCTAACGTTTGCCTGTGGAAATCCTTCAGAGTAAAGTGTCTTTATTGGAACAGAGTATTCATCTCCATCAACATCTAATATTGATTCATAAAAAAGAAACTTAATATTTTTTCTAATATACTTTGAAACTATACTGGAAGTATTGTTTTCATTAAATGCTTGATCATCGTCAAATAGAGAAAGTGATCCAGTTGATGCAAGTAATTGTCCTACTGGCAAAGACGTAATTCCTATGTCTGATAATATTTTTTTAATATTAAATTCAATAACTTTATCAGAAATATCAACAACAAGTCTTGGAGATAACTCTATTAAATCAAAAGTGCAATCAAACTTATTCATTGTTTCTGCAACAATTCTAATTCCACGAATATAGGAAAACTCTCTGTAGGTTGTTGAATTATTTGCATCATTTATAAATAGGTATGGATTAGTTAAATCTTTTACTAGTTTTGTTGATCTATTCAATACTCCAGAACCCAGACTCCAGCCATACTCAGGAATATAAATATCGTATTCTTGGTTTGTTCCGTTCCAAATATAAAAAGTACCACGTTCATTTTCGTTTTCAATAACAAGATAGGCATATCCATCTAAAGAGGTTTCTGGAAGTAATGTTTCAGATGACAACGTTTCTGCAAAGAAAAATGTTGAAGCATATTGATCTGGTATATTTAAACCATACTCTAATTCAACATATCCATCTTCTGGAATAATTGCAGAACCATCATCACGAACAGAGTTTTCATCAAAAGAATAGGCATCAATCCAACTATTTTCATTTAAATACTGAATCTTCCATCTAACTGGAGTTGTTTTATTTGTTGTGCCATATAGAGGATCCTGCAGGGTTCCTGACTGTGTTGTAAAGGTTCCAAGATCTGCCGTTCCTACGTTTGTTTGCATTTTTACTACAAGTCTATTTGCTGGAACATTTTCTTTATATACAACAAATGGTACAGCGTCCTCAATATAATTTAACCCATTAGATAAAACATTAGAGATTCCTCTTTCAATATTATTTTCTGTTCTAAAAGATGACCAATATCTAAATTCATCATATCTTGATGGCATGTAGTATCTTGGTCTTTGTGACATTAAAGCACCAGAGTTTGCAAGATACCTGTTATTAAAATAAGATGCTTTGTTTATTCCAGAACGTGGTCTAAAGGGTTTTATGCAATCCTCTAAAGAGTAGATCATTTTCATTTTTTCTTTAGTTGATGTAAATAATTGCGGTACTCCAGAGTTATCAAACCCTCCGTCTATAACTATGTCTGCATCAGTTGCACCTGTATAGTAGTTACCTAAATCTAAATTATCAAAACTTAATGGAATGGTTCTATACTGAACATCGGATCCTGTTGGTCTGTATCTGTAATTGCCAAGTTTATATATATTATCTGGCATGTTCATATTCCATTCAGCCAAGATTAATGACTGAAGGTTTATTGTTGAATATGTTTCTAGGTGTGTCTTTAATGTCTCACTAACAAACATTTAGACCTCTTCCAGAGTTACCGAAATATTCCAAAGATCGTGATTTGCCCCACCACGCTTTACAACTGAATAAGAAAAATCTGCAATATAAACTTGCATTATTTGATTATACTGTGCAAGATGTCCATAGTCTGCATCATCCTTGCCAAAATTTGAGTACTTGTCGTATGCCATAAACATCCAAAAAGGTCCTGTATGGTTTTCATACCAGTCAAGTAGTTCTACTCCACCTGCTCCACCATCTGCTGTAAATTCACCAGTTGTATTTTTATCAGGGGATAAACCAGTAGCCAAAAACCCTGCATCTTGATAATATGCCCTTGATGGTAAATTATTCCAGGAAACAGACATTGTTAGTTTATCTGCTATGTGATATGAACGCATACGTCCATTAATGGTTCTTTGTCTTTGTTCTATTCTTGTTGGGGTAAAATTTAATTCCCCACGATTATGGTCTGAAAGAATAAGAAATTGATTAATTAGATCTGTATCTGTAGATGCAGCAAAGTTACCTTGTACTTCATAGCCAGTGGGCAGGTATACCCCATTAACCAGTGTGCCAGGGTTCTCAGACCACAATAAGGCCTGGGGGCGTTGATACCTACGTCTACCCGTTAAATACGCTGCTGTGGCCATTATTACCTCTGTGTCCTAATTCTCTGTGAGTCAACGCCCTTAATCTGTGTCATAACTGCCCTTGCAATATCTTGAGGGTTTAGATTAGATCCGCTAACATTAATTCCTACATTGTAATTATACACTGAACTTGAGTTGTTATTTACGGAACTTGAATTTGACATATTTGATGGAGCCATAATATTATTTGAAGATGTTTGATATATTGGAGTTACAAGTCCACCTTTAAGCATTGATGGGAATTTAGAACTATTCATTGCTGCAAGTGTTGGGCCAAAAGCCTTTGTTGCCCCCTTATTCATTACAAATTCTCCAGGGGTTAACATTGCTGGAACTGTGTCAGAGCCTATTGCCTTTCCTCCAGTTGCCATATATCTTGGAACCATTCCACCATAAGACATTCCACCATAACGTGCTGCCATACCTGCTGCTCTGGCTGCATATTGAGCATTTTGTTTTTCAAGTGCTGCCAGTCTTGCTGCCTCTGCTTTTGCTGCATCAGATAAAATCTTTTGTGCTTTTGGAGAAAGGTTTGATTTAGTTGCTGCTAATGATGCAGCAATTTTTGCAGCCTCTATTTCTGCTGCTGCGATTGCATCGGCTGCTGCTAGTGCTGCTGCGGTTGCAGCATCATTTGCTGCTGCTGCCTCTGCTGCTGCATCTTCTGCTGCCTTGGCAGCATCTTCTGCTTCTTTGTTAGCATCCTTAGAAGCATTTGGATCATATGTATAACCACCGCTACCACCGCTACCGTTAAGTTGTGGCATTTTAATTCTTGCAAAGGCTGCAGCAATTGAATTAACTATATCAAGCATTGTTCTAAGTTCGCCATTGGCTTCTATTAGTTTGCCCTTATAAGAATCAAGTTTAAGTTGTACAGATTCCCATTCTAGTTTTTGTCTTTCAATTTTAAGAAGTGCAGCATCAAGAATTTCTTGGTTTTTATCAAGTTCTTTTTGAAGTACATCAAGATTAGCCTGTGCTGACCTAAGTTGATTATTTTTTAGTCCATCAATAACTTGCTCAATACTTCTAATTGAAAGAAGTTTTGCTTCTCTTAATTCAGTTATATTGTAGATTCTATCTTCTATTTCAACAATTGCTTGTTGAGCAATCTTTCTTTGTTGTTCTAATGCATACGTTCTTTGTGCAATTGTAAACTGTTCTGCTTCAATCTGTGCTTTTGTCATACCGCTTGCAGAAACTAATCCATCAATCTCAGACTTTCTTGCTGCTGTAAGTAGTTCTCCAGATGTGCGATTTGCTGAGTCTGCTGCAGTTGAACGCATATCATTTGCTATTTGTGCTGCAGCAGAAATATCACCTTGAGATAGGGCATCTGCAAGAGATATACGACTTCTTTCCTGGTTAGCAATATCTTGATTAAGTTCAGATATTTTCTGTAATGCTTTTTCTTGAGCATCGTACTTTTCATTAATTGATTCTGCAGCCTTATCAATTAGTGTTAAATCATTTGAAAGTATGTTAGATCTATCTGAAAGTTCTTGAATTGGTCTATCAAATGTTAAGTCAATATTTCTTTGTAGATCACTTATCTGTTCTTGTAAGTCATCAACAAGGTTTTGTCCAATAGTAGGGTCATATTTTAATGTAAAGTTAATGTCATCAATTTTATCTTGCTGACTTTGAATATCGTTATTTACTTGTTCAACTGCACCTTCAGCCAACTTAATCTTGGCTTTTAATTCAAAGTTGTCTAAATCAAATTGGTTTTGCAATTTTCTTGCTTCTAGGTCAAGAGCAGAAACATTTGCATCAATTCCATCTTGTGTTTTTTGTTCAAAGGTTTTTGTAGCATTTTCAAGAACCTTAAGCATTGCTGCATATGCCTCAGTCTTTTTAATTAAATCTTCAAACTGAAGAGAAACATCTCCAACAGAGTTTGCAATAGCCCAAGCATATGACTTGTTCTTAATAAGTTCAATGATTGTTTCATGCTTTATTCCAGCCTCATTTAATTTTTTAAATGCATCAATTTGTGCTTGCGTATCAGCCATATCTTCGTTAAGTTTAATTTTAGCCAATTTGTAATTAAGGTCAATAGTCTTTTGTATTTCTTTATTTAATTCTGCTTGTTCTTCCTTAGTGGCTTTTAATCCACCTTGTGCTGCAATTTTTGCAGTTAGTGTAGCATCCTGCAATATCTTTTGAATCTCAAGTGAGTTATAGCCTTCTTTTGTTAATACCTCATTGGCTGTAATTTGATTTTCAATTTCTTTAGTTGCATCCTTGACATCTTGAATGTATCCGCCAATAGTTGCTTTACGGAATCCTTCATTAATAACTATAAAGTCATCTTTAAGGCCAGTAATTCTTCCATTTTTTTGAATATTAAATAAAGTCTCTGACCATAACTTAAACTGTTCTGCATCTAAACCTCTAATAATTTCCATAAAGTCTTTATCAATAGAAATTCCAGCAGCCTTTGCTGCTGTTTCTATTTGCTTTATTGCTCCACGTTGATCATCAAGTCCTGGATTTATTGACTTTTTACCGCCATCGTCAAGAAATTTTCTTAAAGAGACTAAAGGAGTGAGAGCATTAAATCCACCTTCTTTAACAAGTTTTAGTCTTTGAGCAAGATCATTAAGGAATGACATATCTTTCTTTGGAGCATCTCCAGTTGTTCCAGTTTTTGTTCCAGTTTTTGATCCATCAATATTTGCTGTACCAAATAGTTGTGGGGCAACTTTTTCAAAATACGCTGATTGTGCTGCTGCAATATTATCTGCATCTTTCTTAAAGTTATTTAATGCAGTTGCTGCAAGTCTTCCCTTGGCTTTTGGATATTTCTTAGCAAACATTGTTGTAAGTTCTCTATCTATAATTTTTTCAAAACTATCACTTTCAGTAATAGATCCAATTGTAATCATTGCTTGGAACTGTAGTTCTTTTGGAAGTTTAGAAATTGCTGTCCATTGAGTAATTGCAGCATCAAGTGTAAGATTTTTATTTGGACCGCCTGCTTCTTCTTGCATCTTAACAAGTGCCTTAAGGCTTAGTTGACCATTAGGGAATTTCTTTCTTAATGCATCAACTTCTTTTCCTCTTGCCTTTAAATCTTCAATATCATTTTTTTGTGTTTCAATATTTATATCAATTCCAATATAATCTGGAATTTTTCCAAGTTCTTCAATAGCAGATAATGTAGCATCTGCATCAGATTTATTCATATTTTTTACAGCAAGAATAAGTTGTTTTTGATTACTCTCATTTGGAAGAAGAGTTAGTATTGTAGAAAGTCTTTGGACTCCTTCTGTTCCTTGAACTCTAACAAGGGCTTGTAGATTTTTTTGTATGTCTCCACCAGATCTTGTTAATGTACTTACAAGTGTTGAGGCTTCATTTGGTGTTAATACATCTGATGTAACTAATGTTGAAATCTCAAGAGTTACCTTGTCTTTTCCAATTTTATCAAGTTGTGACTGCAATACAGAAGCCTGAGCCTTAAGTGGTGCATTATCTTTAAATTTATCTTGCATTCCAACTGAGAATGCCTCCATGTACTTGTCACGTACTTGACCACGGCCAGATCCTCCAGGAAGCCTTTCAAAAAGTGATAGGCCAGAAACCTTATCATAATTAGATGAAGCAGATCCTAGAAGTTCTGCCTGCTTTGATCTTAATGTTTTTAGTCCAGACTGCTTCTTAGACTCTAGTTCAGCAATTTGATCATCAACTGCTTTACGCTCTTGTTCTGTTTTTAATGTTTGCTTTTTAAGTTGAAGATTTACAATTGCAGAATCATACTGAGATGTTAAGGCATCTATGCTTGCCTGTGATGCAGCAACATTTTGTGAGATTATGCCTTGTAGCATTCCTGCTGCTTTTCCTATTGCAGCCTTTTCTTTACCCTTTTGATATTGTCTAATTGCTAATTCAATACCACCAAAAATAACTGTTCCTATTGCCGCTCCTGCTGCTCCAATTGGTGCACCTGCACCAGTTGCTGCGAGTCCAGCAGATCCTACAGTTGTTGCAACTCTTGCTGCTTTGGCGGCTCTTAAAACTGATCCAACTCTTCCTGCTCCAGCAGCACGTTCTACTCCTGCGCCTGCTACTAAATCTGATACCTGTACTGCTGCTCTTGCACCTAGTAGGGCTCCACCAATTCCACCTCCTACTAATTGACCAACTTCTCCCTTGCTAACTCCAACTTGTTGCTTAGCAACTAGATTTAAATTATTAAGAGCAGCCTTTTGTAAGTTTTGTCCAGTATTTATTAAATCAACTTGAACCTGTAATGGACTATTGACAAGGTTTTCTCCGTTAGGTCCAAGAAGTTGAATCAATCTACCTCTAACATCAAGTTCAAGTTTTGCATCTTTAAGGTTTCTAGTAAGAGCAACAGCAATTGATTCTGCCTGACCTCTATCAAGAACTCCTTGTGATACTGCTGTTCCTAGTTGATTTACTAAGGAGTCTACTGCTGTTCCTGAACCAAATGTAGTCATTGCAGTATCAAATGATGCTTTAAGGTTTTTGCCAAAATCACTATTTGCAATAAGGTTATTTCCAAACTCCATGCTAACAGGAACAATGTCTGTATTTCTTCCTGCTCTTTTTGCTGCAGAGGTTTGAGTAATAGAAACTCTTCCAGTAATTTTTCCAAGTTCTTCAAGTTGCTTAGTAGTCATAGTCATTGACTCTGCTTGTTTTTGTCCTTCAATAATATTCTTTTTAATTGTTGCTGCTTGCATTTTAAATACAGCAACAAGTCCAACTGCAGTTGCAATAAGTAGTTTAAGTGGACTGTTAAGCATTGGCAAAAGCATAGTCAACATAGATAACATCATAATCATATCCATGTTTTTTGCAATACCGCTGTCTGGATTTTTTTGAGCATATCCTTGAGCAATCATTGGTGCCATCATTCCAATCATTTGTGCTGGCATCATTTTTTGTGTAAAATTCATTCTATTCATTTGACGCATGTTTGTGCGTTCTGCAGCAGTGGCTGCTCTTGTTGCTCCACCTTCATCTGTTATTGTATTTTTTACATTTCCATATCCGCCTATGAATCCACGGAATCCACGAGTCTTATCTGTTCCAAATGCTTGTGTAGTTTTATTTACAGTATTTTCAAGTTTTGCAACTGTTGGTGTTGTTTTACCCATTTGAGCAGAAAATTTATCTATTCTATCTCCAAGTTTTTTAACTCTTGGTTTATCAAAGAATTTGTCAATTGCTCGTTCAACTCTATCTGGTGATCTTGAAGCAGCAGATGCTTGTCCTCCGCCTGCTGGAACTAATAGTCCAGATGGTGTATATACCATTCCTGCTGGTGCTGGTGTTCCAGAGAATGGATTAAGATTTGAATTCTCATACCCTGGAACTTTATCAGCAACCATTGACTGAATAAGTGGCATGTATTTAGCGGATTGTTTTGCAGGAATTACAGACTCACCTGGAGAAAGCATTGCTGGCTGAATGTCGCCAGCACCCCTTGGTCCAGGTACTGAAACAATTCCATTAGCCAAATTCATAGTTGGCTTAATCTTCATCATTGCATTATCTGTAAAAATAAAGTCATCATAGTATGAAGGCTTACGACTTAATCTATATTCTAGTGCAGCCTGAAGTGCCTTCTTCTCATTTGGAAGTTTGTCAAATGGTGTCTTCTGCAGATTAGTTAATACTTCTCTTGCTTGTGCAGCATTAAGAGGGTGTCCACCCTTTACATTTCCAAACTTTGTTCCTCTTAAGCCAGAGTTAAACCAACCCCAGTCTCTCGCAATCTTACCTGCTGCCCAGTCTTCTGGTGTGCGATTTTGAGATCTAACTTCTCTAATATGACTTGGTGTTAGTTTATTTACATCCCATCCCTTTAAGGATTTAACAACGTCTTGTCCTAAAACCTTTTCAAGATAAACTTTTTCTTCATTTACTAAATAATTTTGTAGTTTTAATAGATGTGGGTTCTTTGATTTAAGTAGTGCTCTAAATCTTTTATCTGCAATATCTTGATTCTGTTGACTATTTCTTGCATTACTAAATTTAGGAAGTCTTGAATAGATTTGGCTAGGAGTAACATCTTTACCTCCATAGCCCTTTCTTTTAATTGTACGAAGTAGTTCTTGCTCTGTATTATCTGTTCGCTTATTAGCGATCATCCATGTTTCATTTTCTTTAAGTTTTGACTTAAAGTTATCAAGTTTTGATGCTGGAATTAAGAATGATTCATCTCCAACTGAAACACGAACCTTTGATCCTTCAGCAGAATATCTAATTCCTGAAAGTCTTGAAGAGATTGGAACTACTGGTGCAACGTTTGAAGATAGTCCTCTACGAGCAGCATCTCTTGCTGCATATCTAGCCTGCTGTGCTTCACGGAATGCTGCAGGTCCTGATGATAGTGGAATCCCCTTTCCAACAGTTGCTGCTGCTCCAAATGATGGGAACAAGCCTCCAGCAAAACCTGGAACCTTGTCTTTAATTATTTGACTAATAAATCCTGAATACTTTTGTGACTGCTTTGCTGGAATAACTGCTTCTCCAGGAGATAGCATAGATGGAACTACATCTCCTGCTCCCTTTGGACCTGGTACAGATGTTGTTCCTGATGCAAACTTTCTTGGCATACCGCCACGACCTGGCATAAACATTCCTGGGTTCTGTCCAGCAAAACCACCCATTGCAACTGATGCACCTTTATAAACGCTTGTTAATGATGTTAATGCTGCTGCTTCTAACTGATATGCTGCAGATAATTGTTGATGCTTAGAGTAAAGGGCATTACTAATAGAAATGTTTTCTAATTCTTCTTGTGTTAGATATTGAGTTCTTAATGCTACATCGCTAGATCCCGCAGATAATTGCTGGTATCCCTTTCTTAAAACCTGTATTCCCTTAACTGAGTTTGCAACAGCATTTGCAAGCAAACCAAAGGTCATTAAAAATAGTGGTCCAAGCCCACCAAGAACAATAGTTATAACTCCAACAGCCTTTTTTATTCCATCTGGTAGACCATTAAACTTTTCAGCCATTCTTGATATAAACTCAATTACTGGTGTAAGGACTTTTGCAAACAATTCTCCTACTGGTGCAATTGATGCTTTTAATCTTTCTACAGATCCAACAAATTTATTTAGTGGAGAATCTGCTTGAATTTTTAATTCTCGTTGACTCAAAATTGCAAGTTCTTCAACAGATGCATTTGTTAATTGAAGTACTCTAGCAGCCTGAGTTCCTTCTCTTCCAAGGTTATTTAATAGTGCAGAAATTCTAGCAAACTGATACTTTCCAAATACTTTTTCAATTACTCTTGATCTTTCAAGATCTGTAAGTGGTTGTAATGCTTTTGCAAATGATGTTACTGTATTTCTTAAATTACCCGCATTGGCTTCAACAATACCTTTAATATTAATTCCAACTGCTGATGCAGCCTTAGCAGCAGCATTACTTGGGTTAATTAAAGATGCAAGTCCAGACTTAAGTGCGTTAGCACCCTGTGCTGCAGAAATTCCACCTTCTTGCATTGCAGCCATAAAGTATGCAAGATCTTTTACGTCTCCACCTAATTGCTGAATAACTGGTGCAACTTTTGGAATTGCTTCTGTTAAATCATCAAGGGCTACAACAGTTTGGTTTTCAACAGCGTTAAGGAAATCAATTGTTCCAGCCATTGCTCCAGAATCAATTTGAAATGCATTCCTTAATGCAATAGTTGTTTCTAATGCTTTTTCTTGAGTTACTCCACCAAGCACTGCTAGTTTATTTGTTTGCTTTACAAGGTCTTCTAAACCTTTTCCGCTAAAGCCTGCTGCTGCAGCATCTGCAGCCATCTTAATTGTGTCTGAAACTTTAAGGCCGTACTTTGTATATTCATCACCAAGAGCACGAATATTTTTTAAAGCAGCAGATGTTGCTCCTTGATCTGTAAAAATATCTCCATAAACTTTTTTAAATCTAATTGTTTGTGTTTCAATTTCTTTAAATACTTTAAGTGCCTGTGATCCAAATAGCAAGAGCGGAACAGTAAAACCAACCATAAGTTGACGACCTGCCCACTGTGTATTCTTACCAAAGTTAAGAAGTTTAGTAGAACCATCATCAACTAACTTATTAAATATTTGCTGACGCTGTGTGGCAGCCATTAACTGCGTAGTTACATTTCCATAATTAAGTGCTTTTGGTGTAAACTTCATAGCGTTCATTGCGCCTTGAGCGTCACGTCCAAGTTGAACATATTGTTGCTGAAGTGTCTTTACACGTTTTTCAACTAACTTTCCTATAGTATCAAATTCACTGCCAAACATCTTTCCAAATGTCTTGGTAGATGCTGCGCCATATCTAAAATATTCTTTAAGTGAAAGTTTTTGTTTGTCTAGTTTACTGGCAAACTGCTCAGAGGCAGTGCTCATTCTTGTCATTGAAGCAGTCCACTGACCAGTGGCATTTACATTATGTAAAAGAGATTGTGCGTATTTTGATTGTGCTGCTGCTGCAGTTTTTGTTCCAACGATGAGGGAGCGGTTAAGAGCAGTAAGTTCCTTTTCAAGAAGACGCAGTTGCGTCATTGCTTGTGAGGTATCAATATTTATAAAAATATTGCTATTTGTATCTCCTGCCATTAACCGCTAACCTTCAACCGTTAAAGTTCTTCTTGTGCTAA
>Ga0209087_1000991_pt1 | contig 17117 bp, 14 predicted proteins | sample S_130805_EF_Meta_FD_187321 | JGI IMG/M metagenome (GOLD analysis project Ga0209087, IMG submission 187321) | Freshwater microbial communities from Lake Simoncouche, Canada to study carbon cycling - S_130805_EF_MetaG (SPAdes) (version 2) | ecosystem: Environmental > Aquatic > Freshwater > Lake ... | reverse complement strand
TTTCGCTTCTTTTGATGGACTCAGGTCATGTTCTGCCCATTTCATCCCAGACCCAGTGGCTCAAAAGAAATCTGGAGAATCGAAAATCCATTCCATGGGTCTTTACCTCTTGGCATGTACCATCGTTTCCTTCCTTCCGCAGTTGGAAAGAGCAGAAGGAGATCGTTCAAACCCGTACCGAGTGGGTTCCTGTCTTAGAGGCCTCACAAGTGACTGCTGTGTTTAACCATCACGAACACAATCTGCAAAGGGTGGAGAGCGAAGGAAAGGGGGGTAGGAAGATCAACTTCTTTGGGAACGGTGCATTGGGAGTGGAGGCACGGCCCCAACAGTGTCCTGAATCGAAGCGATTGATGAAGGCCTTTTCCCAATCGGACTACGTGAACGTGGTTGAGCTCCGTGGGGAGGGTGCGGCAGTGCATTCTCTCGGGCCTAAGGGTGAAGAGCTGGATCGGGTGGAGTTTGCGAATCCGTTGAAGTAATTTTTTACACTCCGCATCGACACTTTCGGTGGTTTCTGGTCTGCTGGTCGGATGATGATACCCGACAGCTGGTGGGAGCCCTATCGGGATCTGCGTTGGCAGGGGGCTTTGGAGATCCTGATTCTGACGGCTGTTTTTTACTACGGGTACAAGCTCTTGAGACGAACTCAAGGGGCCAAGGTGTTAAGCGGATTTCTTCTCGTGTTTTTTGTGGCTTTGGTGGCGTCGCGTTTTTTGGAATTAAGAGTGTTGAGTTTTTTGCTTCAGGCCTTTGTTTCGGTGCTGGTGCTGGCGTTTCTGATTCTGTTTCAGCCTGAGATTCGTCGGGCATTAGCAGAAATTGGGAAGGCGGGTGGATTTTCGATTCATGGAGAGCGGCAGTCGTTTGTGATTGAGGAGGTGATCAAGGCCATTGAGGCGTTGCGGGAAAGGAAGTATGGGGCACTGATTGCTTTCGAGCAGGCGGATTTAGCGCAGGGGTTGATTGATTCAGGGGTACCAGTGAGAGGTCAGGTATCTGAGGAGTTGTTGGCGACGATCTTTTTCAATCAGACCCCGTTGCATGATGGGGCGGTGGTTTTACGTGGGGATCAGATTGTGGCTGCGGGCTGTATCTTGCCCGTGAGTCAGCAGGGAATGAGTCGGATCCTGGGGCTTCGGCACCGAGCGGCGCTGGGGTTGAGCGAGGAGAGTGATGCGGTGGTGCTGGTGCTATCGGAGGAAACGGGGGAGTTGACCTTGTGTCAGCAGGGCAAGATGGAGAGGCCGCTGGAGGTGGATCGATTGCGGCAAAAATTAACAGAGGTTTTGGTGGGTGGGGAGGGGGTTTCATGGGCAGAGGGATTGGTAAGGGGTTTTGTGAGGCCTACGGTCGGACCGAAGGCCTTGGGTCGGCGGTTACTTCGGATCGGGATCTGCATGGGGCTGGCTTTTGTGGTGTGGGGCATTATGGGGTTGGTGGTGGCGGGGATGCGGGCGGGAGGGAGATAAATGGAGAGGAGATGGTTTGGTACGGATGGGGTGAGGGGGCGGGTGGGGACGGAGCCGATGACAGTGGATTTTGTTTGGGCGTTGGGGAGGGCAGCAGGGAATTTTTTTGCAAAGAAAAGCCCTAGGGGTCGGGTCATTGTGGCTCGGGATACAAGGGAGTCGGGACCGCGACTCGAGGCTGCTTTATGTGCGGGACTGAGAGAGGCCGGCTTGGAGGTTGAATCGGTAGGGGTGTTGCCCAGCGGGGCGTTGGCGATGTTGGTACAGGAAAAGGGGGCGTGTGCGGGAGCGATTTTGAGCGCGTCGCATAATCCGGCGAGTGACAACGGGGTGAAATTTTGTGGATCGGACGGCGCTAAGTTAACGGAGGAGTCGGAGACGGAGATTGAAAGAGGATTGGACCGAACGAAGTCTGCGCCTGAAGTGAAGGCTGTCGACACTCTAGATTTTACGTGTACGGCAGAGGCTTTCAATTTGTATCAGGCGCGTTTGCGGAAGGTGTTTGGAAGTGGACCCTTTTTAAAAGGGATTCGAATCGTGGTGGATGCGGGAAATGGGGCGGCTTGGTATACCACTCCAAAGATTTTAAGGGAGATGGGAGCAGAGGTGGAGGTGATGTCGGCTCAACCTGATGGAAAAAATATTAATGAGAAGTGTGGGTCGGAGCATCCAGAAAAGTTGATCGAGGCGGTTAAGCTGAGGAAGGGATGGATTGGGTTGGCCCATGACGGGGATGCGGATCGAATGGTGTTGATTGATGAGGATGGGGGGAGGGTGGATGGGGACGAGGTGATTGGTATGGTGGCGTTAGATGCGATTGAGCGCGGAAAGTTGCCTGAAAAGACAGTGGTGGTCACCCAGATGAGCAATTTAGGGTTGGATGAGATGGTCATGGCCCAAGGGGGTAAGGTGGTTCGGACGGCGATAGGGGATCGTGCGGTGGCGGAGGCGATGCGGAAGGGGGGATATTTGGTAGGCGGAGAGCAGTCGGGACATCTGCTGTTTCACGATGCGTCCCCTGCGGGAGATGGTTTGCTTTCTGCACTGAAAGTATTGGATCGAGTGCAGCGAAAGAGGGCAAGAGTTGCAGATTTGAAGAAAGGAATGAGGCGATATCCCCAAAAGCTGACGAATCTAAAGGTCAGACATAAACCTGCGTGGGAGAGTGTGCCTGCTGTGGCGGGTGCGGTACAGGAAGTGGAGAAGGAGCTTGGGAAAAAGGGACGGATTTTGCTTCGGTATTCGGGCACGGAGAATCTAGTGCGACTGCTTGTCGAAGCGGACAAAATGGATACGATAGACCGCGTTGTGGAGAGGTTGATGCCGATCCTGCAAGAACATCTGGGGGAAAAATAAAGATGAGCACAAATGCATTAGAGCAGTTGAAGAAGCTGACCACGGTAGTGGCAGACACAGGGGATTTTGCCTCGATGAAGGAGTATGCCCCGCAGGATGCGACGACGAATCCGACTTTGATTGAGAAGGCGACGGAGATGCCTGCATATCAAGCATTGCTGGAGAAGGCCGTGGCGGACGGCAAGGGCGAATCGGGTTCGAAGGAGGAGCGGGCAAAAGCGATTATCGATCGGCTTCTAATTCTCTTTGGATGTGAGATTCTAAAAATCGTCCCTGGTCGCGTGTCGACCGAAGTGGATGCCAGACTTTCGTTTGATGTTGATGCGACGGTTGCGAAAGCACGCCACCTGATTGGCATGTACAAGGCAACAGGAATCGATCGTGAGAGAATTTTGATCAAGATTGCGGCCACTTGGGAAGGGGCACAGGCGGCGAAGATCGTTCAGAAGGAGGGAATTCAGTGTAATTTGACTTTGATGTTCTCGCTTCCACAAGCGGTGGCATGTGCGGAGGCAGGAGCGCGACTGATTTCGCCTTTCGTGGGGCGAATTTACGACTGGTTTAAGAAGAGCACGGGGAAGGAGTATGTCGGGGCCGAGGATCCTGGGGTGAAATCGGTCAAACAGATCTATGCGTACTACAAAAAATTCGGTTATCCGACCCAGGTCATGGGTGCAAGTTTCAGGAACATGGGCCAGATCCTGGAGTTAGCAGGATGTGATCTCCTGACGATTAGCCCGAATCTATTGGGTGAGTTGAAAGCATCCACGGTAGCTGTGTCCAAAAAGCTAGATGTGGAAACAGCCAAGAAAGATCCAATTTCCAAGCTCCCACTGGATGAGAAGAGTTTCCGATTCCTTTTGAATGAGGATGCGATGGCGACGGAGAAGTTGGCGGAGGGGATTCGGCTGTTCTCTGCGGATATCGTGAAGCTAGAGAAGAAAATTCTCGCTAAGATTTAACTTGGGAAATCCTGGTCGCGACTGATCAGATCAGCTGGAGAGGATTTGGCGGAGGACGTAAGGAAGAATGCCGCCGTGCAGGTAGTATTCTACTTCTACGGGGGTATCGAGGCGGGAAAGAATCTCTGTTTTTTCGATCGAACCGTTCTCCCGCTGAATTCGTAGGGTGAGTTTCTCCTGCGGTTTTGGGGGTTGGCTCAGCCCTTCAATCGAAAAAGTTTCTGTCCCGTTGAGTTTTAAGGTCTGGGCATTGACTCCTTCAGGAAACGTACAGGGGAGGACTCCCATTCCGACCAAGTTAGAGCGGTGAATCCGCTCGAAGCTTTCGGCTACAACGGCGCGAACGCCCAGGAGTCGGGTGCCTTTGGCCGCCCAGTCGCGAGAGCTGCCTGTTCCATACTCTTTCCCTGCCAGAATTATCAAGGGGATATTTGATTTCCGGTAATTTGCAGCTGCATCAAAAATAGATAACTGGGGCTTATTGGGATCGAGGAGATTGAGGGTCATTCCGCCCTCAACACCTGGAAGCATGAGGTTCTTGATGCGCACATTGGCAAATGTACCGCGGGTCATTACACGATCGTTTCCGCGACGTGCCCCGTAGCTGTTGAAGTCTTCTGCAGGGACACCCTGCTCGATGAGGTAGGCGCCTGCGGGAGAGGTTTTCTTAATATTTCCTGCCGGGGAGATATGGTCGGTGGTGACGGAGTCGCCAAAAATTCCAAGGCAACGTGCCGATTGGATGCCCGACAAGGGGGAGGGTTGGAGGGAGAAGTTTTCAAAGAAGGGAGGCTCTTGAATATAGGTGCTTTTTCGGTCCCACTCGTACGTAAGGCCTGGCTTGCTGGGAATCTCGTTCCAGGCGGGATTCTGTTTTGAAAAATCTCGGTAGAGCCGTTGGAAAACTTCAGGTTGAAGTGCAGATTTCATTGCTTGGCCAATCTCTTCTCGCGTAGGCCAAAGGTCCTGAAGGTAAACAGCTTTTCCATCTTTCCCCAGTCCCAGCGAATCCTTGGCCAGATCGAGGTCAACCCTTCCCGCTAAAGCAAAAGCGACGACAAGGGGCGGGGACATCAGGAAGTTGGCTTTTACCGAGGAGTGTACTCGTGCCTCGAAATTACGGTTTCCTGAAAGAACGCTGGCCGCGATTAGATCGTGATCCACAACAGCTTTTTCAACAGCGGTGGGAAGGGGGCCTGAGTTTCCGATACAGGTGGTGCAACCGTAACCCACTAGGTTAAAGCCGAGCTTATCGAGGTAAGGTTGAAGTCCCGTAGCGTTCAAGTAGTCGGACACGACACGAGAGCCAGGAGCTAAAGAGGCTTTGATAGTGGGGTCGACGGTGAGACCATGTTCGACTGCTTTTTTGGCGAGAAGACCTGCAGCGAGCATGACCGAGGGGTTGGAGGTGTTGGTGCAGGAGGTGATGGCGGCGATGACGACAGATCCGTTTCGGAGTGTAGAGGCTTTTGGATTTGGGGTTTCGGATTTGGGACTTTTAGGCAGAGGATCTGGGGTGGGGCGGTCGGAGATCATCTCCTGCTCATCTACGGACATCGTGACCGTTGTGGTTTGGGTAAGTTGATTGGAGTTCTTCCCGTAACCGCCCTCCGCGAGTGGTTTCGAGAGGAGAGAGTCGAACGTGGCTTTGAGGGATGGAAGTTCGATACGGTCTTGGGGACGTTTTGGTCCAGCCACGCTGGGGCGGATGGTCGCCAGATCGAGTTCAACAACGGAGGAGAAGGTGAGGGAGTCTTTCTGGGTCGCGATTCCAAAAAGATTTTGGGCGCGGTAGTAGTCCTCGACTAGCTGGACGAGTTCGGCAGGTCGTCCAGTTCCGCGAAGGTAGGAGAGAGTTTCTTCATCGACGGGGAAATAGCCCATCGTGGCTCCGTATTCCGGGGCCATATTGGCGATGGTCGCGCGATCGGGGAGAGTCAATTTTGCGGCCCCTGGGCCATAGAATTCGACAAATTTACCCACGACTTTATGTTGCCGAAGGATCTGGGTAACGGTAAGGGCCAGATCGGTGGCGGTCGTGCCGGGAGGAAGTTCCCCCGTGAGGTAGAATCCAACGACTTCAGGGGTCAGGAAGGTGAGGGGTTGACCGAGCATGCCAGCCTCGGCCTCAATTCCGCCGACGCCCCAGCCAACGATTCCAAGACCGTTAATCATCGTGGTGTGCGAGTCCGTCCCGACGAGGGAGTCTGGGTAGGCGATGACGGAGCCATCCTCCTGTTTTTTTGTAAAGACACCGCGGGCGAGGTATTCGAGGTTTACCTGATGAACGATTCCGATGCCGGGGGGAACAACGCCGAACGTCTCGAAGGCCTGTTGTCCCCATTTGAGGAATTCGTAGCGTTCCCGGTTACGTTTGAATTCGTACTGCATGTTGAGCATGAACGCCTGTTTCGTGCCGTTGACGTCGACTTGAACGGAGTGATCGACGACGAGATCGACGGGAACAAGGGGTTCAATGAGTTTGGGATCTTTTTTAAGGCGGGCTACGGCATCCCGCATGGCGGCTAGGTCCACGAGGAGAGGCACGCCTGTAAAGTCTTGAAGGACGATGCGAGCCACGGTGAAAGGGATCTCTTCTGCGCCTGGTTTCTTGGCGTTCCAGCGGGCCAGATTCTCAACGTCCTTGGGGCGGGCGGTAAAGCCGTCGCAGTGGCGAAGAACGGACTCGAGAACGATCCGTAAAGAGATGGGGAGTTGGGAGAGGTTGAGTTTCAGCTCTTTGCCGAGTTTCGGCAAGCTGTGGAACTGGTAAGATTTTCCCGATGAGGAGAAGGTGTGATGGGTTGCTTTGCGGAGGTCGGGCATAAGAGTATCTCAACCTACGATAAAAAGGTTTGTGGCGAAAGTCGGAAGAGTCTGGGTGGCTAAAATCGGGGGGTGCGAGACGGGGTAAAAAATGGCAGAGTTTGGTAATGGCTTTGCTCGTGCAAAAGTATGGGGGTACTTCGGTGGCCAATCTGGAGAGAATCCAGAGGGTGGCTGATCGGGTGGCGGAGTCGCGTCGTTTGGGCAACCAACTGGTGGTGGTGGTTTCGGCTATGAGCGGAGTGACAGATGGGCTGTTGCGGATGGCCCGGGATTTGCACAAAGAGCCGAGCGAACGGGAGATGGATCTACTGCTAGCGACAGGTGAGCAGACGACGACGGCCTTACTCGCGATTGCGCTTCAAGGGCGTGGGGTCGAGGCGGTGGCGATGACGGGAGCGCAGGCAGGAATTGTTACGGATGGTACGCATACGAAGGCGAGGATTGCGAATGTGACCCCGCAGGCGGTTCAGGCTCATCTGAAGGCGGGGCGTGTTGTGATCGTGGCCGGTTTCCAGGGGCAGACGATGCAGGGACAAATTACGACGTTGGGGCGTGGGGGATCGGATCTGACGGCGATTGCGTTAGCGGCGGTACTCAAGGCGAAGAGGTGCGAGATTTATACGGATGTGGACGGGGTTTACACGGCGGATCCAAGGACCGAACCGAATGCCCGCAAGATTCAGGAAATTTCGTATGATGAGATGTTGGAGCTAGCCAGTACTGGGGCAAAGGTGATGCAGGCGCGATCGGTGGAGTTTGCGAAGAAGTTCGGGGTGGTCTTTGAAGTAAGATCGAGTTTCAATGGGTTGAGAGGAACCCTAGTGAAAGAAGAAGCCAGATCGATGGAGCGTGTGGTTGTGCGAGGCGTGAGCTTGGAGAAGAGCCAAGCTAAAGTGACGTTGGTGGGGGTGGCAGATCGACCTGGGGTAGCAGCCAAGCTTTTTACCGGAATCGCAAAGGCGGGAATCAATTTGGACATGATCGTTCAGAACGTCTCCCTGCCGACGGGTGGAAAAAAGAGCAAGGCACAAACGGATATCACTTTTACGGTGCCACGGGAGGAATTGGCCAAAACTCGCAAGTTTCTAGAGCCGTTTCGCCTAGAGGGTGGAGCCCGGAAGATTGTATTCCGTGAGGGGGTGGCCAAGCTCTCCGTGGTGGGAATCGGAATGCGAAGTCATAGCGGGGTGGCGGCACAGCTGTTCCGTGCGTTGGCGAAGGCGGGGGTAAATATTCAGATGATCAGCACGAGTGAGATTAAGATTACTGTAGTGGTGGATGAGGCGCTGGGGGCTCGTGCAGTGCGGGCGGCTCACCGAGAGTTTGGGCTTGGGAGGAAAGGATGAGCGGGGATCGAATCGATCCGCGACCATTTTGGATTCGGTGGCGGAGCTACGATTGGGCCTTTTTTTTGCTTCAAATCTTTCTAGGGCTGCGTTTTTTAGCCGCAGGTTTAGGAAAGTTTAACGGCCCTCAGGGGTTAAGTTTTCAGCACTTCTACAGTCAGGTCATGCCTGCGTTGAGCCAGCCCTTTTTAGAAAAAACCATTCTGCCTGCGTGGTCGGTTCAGCTGTATTTAGGTGGCTTGCCCTACATTGAGATCCTCCTAGGGGCGGGAATTCTTGTAGCCGGGAAAAATCGTGGCCCGCTGGTTTTGGCGGGAATCCTTTATGTATCGTTAGCGTTTGGGCAGATGCTGATTGGCGGGCACACAACGGTCGCTGACATAGGGATACATTTGGGTTTGGTGGTCGCGGCACTCCTGTTGGCAGGAGATAGCAAGCCCATCTCTAGTTAAAAACGGGTAGAGGTTTGCCCCGGCTAGGACTCGAACCTAGGACCAACCACGACAGGAGTCGGGGCTGCTCTCACGCTTCATGGCAACAAGGACTTTGGATGAGTTTTTCCAAGATTTATATGTTCGTTCAAGGTTTCGGGCTTCGGTTAGGCAGGATGTTTCCTGGAAGGCAAGGACACCCAAAAACTTCCCTAATTTTGCCGTAGATCGAACGAGCCCTTGGCTGTGCTGGATAATTCGGCGATTCAGATCGTTGGTTGACCCTAAATAGGTTCTGCCAAAATCGAATTTAAGTAGATAAACACCACATTTCATAGATTCTAAAATACTACAGATTGAATAGCAGTGCCCCGGCTAGGACTCGAACCTAGGACCAAGTGATTAAGAGTCACCTGCTCTACCAACTGAGCTACCGAGGCGTAAGGGGTAAGAATATCGGAAAAGAGGCTATCCTGCAACGCCTTCAGAAACGGTGAGTTCGCGATTGAGGAGTTTGTGCGTGCAGGCATTCTCAAGGGGTGAAAGGGAACCGCTCGATTGAGGAGATAATATATTTCTATGAGTTTTTGGGATGATTTTCGTAAATTTGCGATTCGAGGGAACGCGCTGGATTTGGCTGTGGGTGTGGTTGTGGGGGGTGCCTTCGGAAAAATTATTACTTCCTTGGTCAACGATATTGTTTTGCCTCCGATTGGTTTGCTGATGGGAAAAGTTGATTTTTCAAACTTATTTCTGGTTCTTGGAACGGGATCGTATTCGACACTGGCGGAAGCAAAAAAAGCGGGTGCTCCTGTTCTTTGTTATGGAGCGTTTTTAAGTTCGGTTCTGGATTTTCTGATTGTGGCTTTTTGTATTTTTCTTGCTGTACGTTGGCTGGAGCGATTTCGATTACTCCCATCGCTCATGATGGGAGATGCCCCGATGACTCGTTCTGAAAAGCTGTTGGAGGAGATCCGAGATGAGCTCCGAGATAAGAGGAGCGAAGGGTAAGGTTATGGAAAACCAAAACCAAACTCCGCAATCGGGACTGCAGATCTCGGGAAATATTGGATTGGATCAGGACGGAGTGATTCGGGCGACGGTCAAAGGCGATATTCGTTCCGTTAGTAAGCTTGTGATTGCAAAGGAGTCGGTTGTTTCTGGGGTGGTCCGGGCAAGGGATGTTCGTTTAGAGGGGCGAGTGGATGGTGGAATCGAGGGTTCTGGGCAGGTATGGTTAGTTTCGGGGTCGGTTTTACGGTCGCGTTGTGCGGCCAAGGCATTGAGAATTGAACCAGGCTCCGATTTTAATGGTGAGCTTCGGGTGGGGGAGTAGCTCGTGACAATGGCAGTACCCAAGACTGAGGTTCGGTGTCCCGAGTGTGGGCATGCGCAGATGGAGTCGGAGAACTTTATCTCCACGGTATGCAGGAGCTGTAGCTTTTACTTTAAATCATCCCTAGCCCAGCAGTCCAAAAAGAGAAAAGTGAATCGTATTTCGATTCATAAGAGGGAACTAACCTGTGCAGACTGTGGAGCAGTGCAGATGGTGGCGGATGAGGCTCAGTCTTCCACCTGTTTGGAGTGCGGTCGGCATTTGGAGTTGGGGCATCGATTGATTGAGGGAGAACATCTTGGAAACCTGAGTTTAGAGGGGGAATTGCAGATTGGGCCAAAAGGTAATTTTGGTGGTTCGAAAGCAAGAGCGGCACGGATTGTTTTGCAAGGGAGGGCGACTGGGTTTTTGGAGGCTGCGGAGTGGTTGAAGGTGGAGGGACAGGCAAAGATTCGATCAGGTGCAAAAGGCAAGCAGCTTACGATCCTGGAAGGGGCAAGTCTGGAGGCAGGGGATCTTTTAAGTTTTGAAACCGGAGAAGTGGACGGGGAGTTGAGGTGCGAAACTATCTCGATTGCAGGGATGCTCCGTGTGGGGCCGCGGGGGAGAGTGGTTGCGCAGAAAAGCGTTTTTGGAGAGTTGACCGTTGAGTTGGGGGGCCGAATTTCCGGTTACGGAGAAGTCAAAGTAAAGTCTGTTGAGGCTCGGCAAGAGCCACCCATTGAAGAGGAGATTAGCGAGACTTCGAAGTCGAAGTAGAGGCGAGGCGACGGAAGACAGGAGCAAATTCGGGCGCAGAGGCTTTTCCTTCGATTGGATCGGAGCGTCCACGGAAGATGGCGGATTCAGCGACAATAAATTTTGCAGTCTGCACATCGCCAAAGAGTTCAGCTTTGTCGCACACTTCGACAGATTCGGTGGCGATGATGTTTCCCTGAACCTTGCCACGGATGATTACTTTTGCGGCTTGAATTTCAGCTTTGATCACGGCTTCCGATCCGATTGTGAGAGTGCCTTGGGAGATAATTTCTCCTTCAAAAGTGCCGTTGAATTCGAGGGCGCCATCGAACGCGAGAGTGCCTTTGATCTCGACTTGATCGGTAATCATGGCTGTACGACTTGAAGATGAATCGATTCTTGAGACATTGTCTTTATGGGTTTCAGGATAGCTGAAGGTTGCGTCCAATGTCTCGCCTTTACGACCATTACTTCTGTTAAACATATTACTAATTATTATGGGAAAAGTTTACTGGTGTAAAGGGTTTTTTGGGTCAACATTTTGGGGTTCTTGACACTGGGTAAGCCTTTCTCCCAAGCTAATTTACATGATTCATCATTTGAAACTGATCCATTTAAAGCCCGGGTTACCCAAGGAGAGGGTTGAGGAGGTTATGGTGGAAAGTCGGATTCGGATCTTAAAAATTCAGGATGTACTGAGCTTGGCCTGCGGAAAAAAAATTCCCGGTAAAGAAGAGACTCCTCACGATCTCTTTTTGGCTTTGGAGTTTGAGAATAGCCTTAAGCGTACGGCCGCGTTTGACCACCCGCTGTACCAGCAGTTCGAGGCTCAGGTGTTAAAACCGAATGCACAAAAAATTGAGGTCTTGGAATTTGAGATGGATCCCGGAAAAGACGTGCGTTTTTCTTAAAGAAGAGAGGGTTGCTGATCCGCGATGAAGAAGCGGGCAGTCGTGGGGGTAGGAGTGGCAGGGTTTCCTGAAAAAGCGGCGGGAAATACTTGGGCTTTTTTGCAATGGGGTTTGGGATTGCGAGAGTTAGGCTGGGAGGTGTGGTTGGTCGAGTCACTCAAGACCAAGGAGCTAAAAAACTCGAAAGGTGAGAATGTGCGTTTGGGCGACAGTGTTAATTTGGCTCACTGGAATCGTATTTTAAAGGATATCGGTTGGGATGAACGGGTGACTCTGCTGGTCGAAGAGGAGAAGGTCGAAGAGCAACCCCTACGGGATTTTGCCGACGGAGCGGATCTTTTCCTAAATCTCTCGGGGCATTTTAAAAGGCTCGATTTAGTGGAGAAAGTAGCCAGCCGGGTGTATGTCGATTTGGATCCTGCGTTCACCCAAATCTGGGCGAAGGTCTATCAAAGCCCGATGAATTTTGCGGGGCACAATGCTTATTGGAGTGTGGGACTTGGAATGGGGCGTGGGGCGGTGGTGCCCGATACGGGGCATGATTGGAAGGCGGTGTGTCCTCCTGTTTGTCGGAGCTTCTGGACGAAGAGTGCGGCAGGACAATTGCGCGGAGCGTCGGGAGAGTTGGCAAAGAATTGTTGGACTACGGTGGCTCACTGGTACGGATACTCAGCGGTGGAGTGGGAGGGGAGGTCATACGGCAACAAAGCACCTGAGTTTGAGAAATTGCGGGAGTGGCCGAAAAAGTCCGGGTTGCGACCCAAGGTGGTGACAGATTTGGGGGCGGGCGAGGAGAGAAGTTTGTTTGAGAAAGCAGGTTGGGAGTTTTTAGATCCCACAAGTATCTGTTCGGATTGGAGGGAGTATCGAAATTTCCTGGCATCGAGTCGGGGCGAGTTTTCTCCCGCGAAGGGAGGATATGTCATAGCTCAGACAGGGTGGTTTAGTGATCGAAGTGTGCTTTACCTTTCGTTAGGTCGGCCTGTTCTGTTGCAGGACACAGGTTGGTCCAAGTGGTTGCCCGAGGGTTCTGGGTTGGTGGCTTTTGGCTCTTTGGATGAAGCGGTCGAAAGGGCAAAGGAGATTGAGAAGGATTATGCGGAGCATTGTCGAAGTGCAGAAAAAGTCGCGGAAGAGTATCTTGATGCGAGGCGATCGATCCCGCAGGCGTTGGCTTGGTTGTGAGTTGTCGGCAAGTCGGTTGACTAGGAAGTCGGATTCAGATTAAGAAATGCAAGGGCCGGATTCTCAACGAACTTTTTAATGGCGATGAGGAAGGTAACAGCCTCTTTGCCGTCTATTAGGCGGTGATCGTACGATAGAGCTAGGTTCATCATGGGGCGAATTTCTACCTGATCTCCGATTGCAACGGGACGTTGCTGAATGGCGTGAAGACCGAGGATAGCCGATTGGGGTGGGTTCAGGATTGGGGTGGAGAGAACAGAGCCGTACACCCCGCCATTGGAAATCGTGAAGACTCCGCCCATCAGGTCAGGCAGGGAAAGCTTACCTTCACGAGCGCGAGTCGCGACGGCGGCGAGGGCCTTTTCCAACCCTGCGAGGTCGAGCTGATCGCAATCCCTTAAAACAGGCACCACCAAACCTTTTTCGGTTCCTACAGCGACACCGATGTCGAAATAGTGCTGGGTGACGATTTCGTCTCCTTCAATTCGGGCATTAAGGGCTGGAACTGTCTTAAGGGCATGTACGGCGGCTTGGAGGAAGAAACTCATGAAGCCGAGTTTGACGCCATGCTGTGTTTGGAAGGTGGGTTGAACCTCAGTTCGAAGGGCGATCAGGTTGGATAGATCGGCTTCGTTAAAGGTGGTCAAAATCGCAGCGGTTTGCTGGGCACTGACAAGTCGGTCTGCGATCTTGCGACGTATGGGTGACATTTTTTTTCGGGTTTCACGATCGGACCTAGAGGATGGGGATACGACGGCAGCGTCCGCATCGGAGTGGATCAGGACAGGGGATGGGGTGGGTTGGGTCTCTCGGGCAGGGGTTTTAGGAAGTGGGGTGACTTCGGCCTTTTCCCTTTTAGGTATTTCCGGAGGTGTGGATTTTCGTGAGGGGGCTTTTCCAGGATGTAGATTACCCACGGTTTGACCGACTTTTACCTCGGTGCCCTCTGGAACGAGAATTTCGATTGTGCCATCCGCTTCGGCAAACACCTCGGACGTGACTTTATCTGTTTCGATCTCAAAGAGGGCCTCACCTGAGGATACCGCGTCGCCGTTTTTCTTTTTCCAACCTCCAAGAACACCTGAGGTGATCGACTCACCTACGGACGGGACACGAATGGGAAGGAGAGTGGTGGCAGTGCTCATTTTTTCTTTTTCCTTTTGTTGGTAGATTTGGCTTTTGAAGCTGCAGTAGGTGTTCCTGTCTTTTTCGAAGAAGGAGTTGAGGCTTTGGGGTGGCTTGCAAAAGCTTCCTCGATGAGTTGGTTTTGCTCCAGCGTGTGGATGATCAGCGAACCTGTGGCGGGGGAGGAGGAGGCATCCCGACCAACATATCGAACGGGTTTCTTGATCACGGCGGGTAGACGAAGTGCGAGATGGGCCCAAGCTCCCATATTTTCCGACTCCTCCTGGCACCAGATGATTTCTGCATCTGGGGAGTGGCGGGAGAGAATCTCCGTTAGTTTCTTAGCGTGGAGGGGGTAGATCTGCTCCAAGCGAAGAATTGCGGTGTGGGTAATTTTATTTTTTCTTTGGTAATCCTGCAGGTCGTAAAAAACTTTCCCGGAGCAAAGAATGACGCGCTGGGCGCCTTTTGTGACCTCGGGGTCGGGCAATATTTCTTGGAATGCGCCGCGGGTGAGGTCGGTTACAGGACTGGTGGCGCGGGTGTCCCGGAGGAGGCCTTTCGGAGTCAGCACAATCAAGGGTTTGATGATTTTGCGAAGCGCTTGCCGACGGATGAGGTGAAAATAGTTGGCGGGTGTTGTGGGATATGTGACGGCCATATTGTCCTCCGCACAAAGCTGAAGGAATCGCTCTAGCCGAGCGCTGGAGTGTTCGGGGCCTTGGCCGTGGTAGCCGTGAGGAAGAAGCAAAGTGAGGCGGGAACTGGTGCCCCACTTGGATTCGGAGGAGGTTATGTATTGATCGATCTGCGTTTGTGCCCCGTTTGCAAAATCACCGAACTGCGCTTCCCAGATGACCAGCATCTCGGGGGAGTCGAGGGAGTAGCCGTAATCGAAGCCCAACACGGCGGCCTCGGACAAGGGCGAATTGTAGACACAGAATGACGCTTGGTTTTTGCTGAGATTTTTTAGTGGGATATATCGGGCGCGGGTACGGAGGTCGTACACTGCGGAGTGGCGATGGCTGAAGGTGCCCCGGCGGCTGTCCTGGCCCGAGAGACGGATCGGAGTGCCCGAGGTGAGCAGGGAGGCAAAAGCGAGGTGCTCTGCACAGCCCCAGTCAAGTGGGGTGGTACCAGCGGCCATAGCACGACGGGTATCCAAAACTTTGCGAATCTTGTTATTGATCTGGAAATCAGAGGGGATGGTCGAGATCGAGACTCCTAGTTCCGCGATTTTCTTGGCGGGAACAGCAGTGGGAACTTCCTGGAGAAGTTCGGGGCAGGATAGGGGTGGGTGGAGGCGGGGTTGAATCTTGCTCACGACTTGGCGTGACTCCTGAAGTGCTTCCTCCGAAACGGTGCTAATCTGGGACCGGATTTTTTCTATCTCTTTCTCCGTGATGATGCCTGCATCTAGAAGCTTGCGGGCGAGGAGACGACTGACGGGAGGATGGGCATCAATTTCTGAGTAGAGAGTGGGTTGTGTGAAGTTGGGTTCGTCTCCCTCGTTATGGCCATGGCGACGGTAGCAGACGATATCGAGAATAATGTCTTCATGAAATTTTTGGCGAAAGTCGAGAGCGAGTTGGATGATAGAGGCAGCGGCTAGGGGGTCATCCCCGTTGACGTGAAAAATTGGAATTCCAAAGGCTTTGCCTGGAGCGGTGCAGTAGCGGCTCGAGCGGGAATCATCTGGAAGAGTAGTGAAGGCGATCTGGTTATTGACGATGATATGGATGGTGCCGCCCGTTCGGTAGCCCTCTAGGCGGGAGAGATTCAAAGTTTCTGCAACGATTCCTTGGCCGATGAAGGCCCCGTCTCCGTGAATGAGGACTGGCACGACCTTTTCCCGCTTTACCGTGTCGTCCCGATGCCGCTGGCGGGCGCGGGCTTTGCCCTCGACGACAGGATTTACGGCTTCCAAGTGGCTGGGGTTCGGGGCGAGGGAGAGGCGGACTTTTTTGCCCGTCGAGGTGGAGACCTCGTTTTCATAACCGAGGTGATATTTCACGTCTCCATCCCCTAGGACGGTTTCAGGAACATAATTTTCGTGAAATTCGGTAAACAGTTTACGACGTGATTTTCCGAGCGTGTTTACGAGAACGTTGAGACGTCCCCGGTGAGCCATGCCGATGACGACCTCCTCTACTCCCGAGGTGGGGCAGGCTTCAATCAGTGTATCGAGAACAGCGATCAAGGTTTCGCCGCCTTCAAGAGAAAATCTTTTTTGGCCGACGTAGCGGGTGTGGAGAAACCGTTCGAGGGACTCGGCTGCGATAATCTTTTCTAAAATTCTTCGTTGCTGTTCGGGTGAGAAGGAGGGTTGGTTGCGGGTGCGTTCCATTCGATCGCGAAGCCAGCGGCGGATGGCGAAGTTCATGATATGCATGAATTCGACCCCGATATGGTCGCAGTAGGTTTGTTTTAGGAAGGAGAGAATCTCGCGGAGGGTGCGGGGGCCGCCACCGCCGAGCGTGCCTGAGTCGAAAATAGAATCGAGGTCTGCCTCAGTGAAGCGGAAGGTGGAGAGCGAGAGGTCGGAATTTTCTTCTGGGGTTAGACCCAGTGGATCGAGGTGAGCGAGTGTGTGACCGAGGGCGCGGTACGCGAAGAGAAGGTTGTAGATTCTGGCTTGCGGCAGAACGTTTCCGAATTCGGGGCTCGGTCCATTCTTGATGGTGGCTGAGGTGGAGCGGAGGGGAGGGCGGAGTTGGCAACCGAGTTCAAATCCCTCAAAGAATGCGCGCCATGTGGGATCTACGCTCGAGGGATCTGTTTTCCAAGCTTCGTGCAGTTCCTCCAGAAAAGCGGTGTTGCCAGGGTGTCCGATACGACCGAGGGCTGGGGATGGAGAGGAGGAGGTACGATTCGGGTTTAAACGATCCAGAATGTCGAGGGCGGAATCTCTACTTGAAGTAGGATCGTTGGAAGAGGCCATGAATTGGTATCATTCCACAAATTAGTGGTACGGGCGAGTGTGGATTGGAAAATTATCAAATTACCTTAACAATTAATGAACAATAACTTATAGTCACAAAAACCGCGAAGTTTAAGAGAAAAAGAGAAGTAGGCTTTGCCTTTTCATTTCCTAGGGCAGTTTTGAGTAGTGAGGAGAGAGCAGAGAAATGTGTTGGGGGGTGATCTGAAGCCTTGTTCTATGGACCCTTTGACAGGGTTTACGAGGTTGGGGAGTTGTGAGGGGCATGAGGCGGATCGCGGGTGTCATGCGGTGTGTGCGCAGGTGACCACAAAATTTTTGGAGTTTAGTCGACAGATGGGGAACGATCTTTCGACTCCCAGACCTGAATATGCTTTTCCGGGATTGAAAGAGGGAGATCGTTGGTGTGTTTGTGCGGCACGATGGGAGGAGGCGAGGGCTGCGGGAAAAGCTCCGTTGGTGGTTTTGGAGTCAACGCATGAGTC
>Ga0209087_1000990_pt1 | contig 17122 bp, 20 predicted proteins | sample S_130805_EF_Meta_FD_187321 | JGI IMG/M metagenome (GOLD analysis project Ga0209087, IMG submission 187321) | Freshwater microbial communities from Lake Simoncouche, Canada to study carbon cycling - S_130805_EF_MetaG (SPAdes) (version 2) | ecosystem: Environmental > Aquatic > Freshwater > Lake ... | reverse complement strand
CGCCACATAGCGCTGGAACACCGGGCTTTCGGCCGTCAGGCCATAGCGCTCCATCAGCTTGGTGCTGTATTCGTCCGCAATCCGCCGCACCTGGCCCTGCCCCTGGTCTGGCGCCAGGTAGTCAATCTCGCCAGCACGCTGCTGGATGGCGTTGGGCAGGCCAATGGCCACCTCGCCGCCGGCCACCTTTGCCAGGCCCCGCTCGTATCCCACCTGCCGGTACGGGTTGAGCAGCGCCATGATCCCGGCTGCCTGGGGATCCTTCTTCGCCAGCGCACGGTTGGCCGCGGCATGGTTCAGTTCTGCGTTCTCCATCGCGGCATCGTTCTGCGCCAGGCCCCGCAGCGCTTGGGCCCGTGCCACAGCCTCGCCTTGCCGCATCTGCTGGTCGGCGTACTGGAGGCCGGCCGCCTGCAGTACCGGGGTCAGCTGCCGGTTGAACGCCTCCAGGTTCTGGGCCAGCGTCTCAAACGCATTGACCCCCTGCACATTGGGCGTGCCGCCCTGCTGCACCACACCGGGCTGCCTGAAGGCAGGCAGCTGCGCCGGCCTGGCAGGCTCGGCCACGCTGACCCGCACCGGCTCGATGAACGCCTGGACGGGCCTGGCAACTGGCTGGATCTGACCGTCGTTGCGCTGTTGTGCCATGTCAGCCTCCAGTCCTCAGTTTCTGAACTGCGCCAGCAGTAGTCATGTAGGTGTTCACCCCGCCCAGCAGGGCAGTGCCAACCTGCAGGGGGCCAACGCCACCAGGGGCCGCCCCGGTCATGGACGGTGCCGCCGGGGTCATCAGCGTTGGCAGCGGTGGGTACGGGGCAATCGGGTCTTGGTACTGCTGCTTCTCGTAGAACGGCTGGCTGTTGTAGGCATTGAGGTAGCGGGCCACGTTGCCCAGCTGGTCCCGCTTGTACTGCCGGTTCCGCAGCCCCTCGTTGATCTCGCTCAGGGTCTGGTAGTCGCCCATCTGGCGGGCGAAGTCATTCACGAACCGATCGGCCGTGTTCCCGTCTTGGGCAATCGCCTGGTACGCGGCGGACTGCTGCAGCAGTCGGTACTGGTACTGCTGAAAGGCCACGGCCTCCTGCATCCCCACCTCCTGGTACTGCTGCGCCATGGCCTCGCTGTTGACCATGAACTCGGCGCCAGCTGCAGCGCGGGTCTGCCCCACCACGCTCGCCTGGTTGGCCTCCTTGGTCAGCTCAAAGTTGCGGAGCTGGTGGACATAGGCCAGCGACTGGTTATGGGAAACGGTGTCCTGCCAATACTGCTGCTGAGCCGCGGCGTTCGATAGCCGTGCATTGAGGCTGGCTTGCCACTGGTTGAACTGTGCAGTCGCGCTCTGGTACGCCCGCTGGTTCTTGTATTCCTGCTGCTGCGCCTTGTTCTGGGCGATGCCACTGAACAGGTTCAGCCCAGTGGAAACGGCTGAAACGCCAAGGGAGATTGGGTCGAGGCCAAACACCCCAGCCGGGGCAGCGCCGGTCGTTGCCATCAGCGTTCCCTCCAGGCATGGCGGAATAGCTGGCAGCTGGGGCCCATGGGTTCAGGTGTGGCGATCTTGAATCCCATTGACCTCAGCCAACGCACCGATTCTACGTTCGTTGCAAGCACCCAGTTCTCCAGCAGTGGAGACTCCTCCAGCAGGATGTCCGTCCACCGCCGGCCACCCAGGGCCAGCGCCGTCCGCCGCTGTGGTGTTGCCGTCAGACCATCGGTTCCCAGCAGCCAGATCACGCTCCCATTTAGGCCAGCCACGCCCAGGGGTTCCCCGTTATCGGCACAGATGCAATGGACAACGCTCGATGCCATCCAGGCCTCCCGCAGCGCCTGGCCCCCGCCAATGCCATAGGCATACCGACACTCCAGATCGTCACTGCGGCGCAGGTTCAACGCCACAAGCTCGACCATCAGCTGCTCAGCTGGCCGCCACTTCATTGCAGCGCCTGGGCCTTGCTGGTGATCTGCGCGATCCAGTCGCAACCGCTGAACATGCACGGGTTCGGCGTGTCGTTCTTGAGCTCCACGATGCAGGATTCGCCGCGGGCCTGGATCGGGATGCTGAACACCCCCTCGAAATACTGCCGGTCCTCAATGTCAAGGCTCTGGCCCAAGGTGCTGCCCACTTGGCTGTTCCGCACCCCCAGCTGCCAACCGTCGAAGGTGTAGACCGCTGTGGGCCGGCGCTCTGGTGTCACCTCAGCCCTGAAGTAGCTGGTGTCGTGATACCGCAGCCTGGCGTGACGAACCTGCGTCCGGTCCACGTTGCTGGCCACCCGGCCGCCGCCCTGGTCCCGCATCAGCTTGAACCGGCTGAAGCGATACCGGAACTCAAAGGCTTCACCAAACACCACGTCCTTGCCGCTCCAGTTGCCCCGCGCCGTGATCGTGTTGCCGCTGCTGGTGGTGCCGAGGAGCTTGCCGCCGTTCTGGGCCGTGCCGTACAGGCTCCAGGCCTGCGTGGTTGCCGCTGCTGTGTAGGGCAGGGTCCAGGTCGTGGTCTTGGTGGTGGTGTTGTAGATCCCGCTGGCGACCCGCACGATCGCTGGTGTTGCCGTCGTGGTGGTCACCGCTCGATCCAGCAGCAACGTGGTCAGCGCTTCGGTGCTCAACCGGTCAGCCACCGGCATCCGCTCCAGCCAGACGCTGCCATCGGGGTACTCCACCAGCAGGTACAGCGTCTCCAGCACGCACAGGATCTGCAGCACCCGGCTGGCACCATTCAGCTGCCAATACGACCAGCTGCGCTGAATTCGCTCCATGCCCTGAGCGCCGCCGCGATCCGAATACTTGTAGGCGTAGATCCGATCCAAGTTGCCGGCCGTCTTGCTGATGGCGAACCACACCCCGGCCGTGTCGTTGCCAGCCAGCTGCGTCACCCCAGCTGGGATGAAGGTGGGGCAATGGTCGGTCAGGCTTGGTGCCGATCCGATCAGCGCAGTTCCCGCACCGCGGACACTGAACTCCCGGAACTGGGTCCAGCTGCCATTGGTCTGGGCAAACACGATCCCGGAGGGTGCCTGCAGCGGCCTGACAGTCGTATCCGCCTCAAAGGCTGTCACCACACTCACCGTGGCACTGGCTGGCGTGAGGCCTGCTGCATCGCTGCTCAGCCGGAATTGCAGCTGATCGGAAAAAAGGATCAGCTCGTCTTGGTTGGGCACGGCATAGCGAAGCACGCTGACCCGGTTGCTGCTGGCGGAAACGTCGATCGGATCGGTGTCCAACACCGTCGACACCGTCTCCGGGAAGTAGTCAAAGAACGCCTTGGCCCGACTCAGAATTACGTTCTCATCGGCCAGCAGGCCCAGCCGGTTCCGGTGGATGAACACGTCCTGGATCGCATAGCCGATGAACGACGGGTCTGGTGCGGTGTCGTAGTCGCCGGCCGTGCGCTGCCCCCAGCTCGGGATCTTGGTGCCGCCCTGCGTGCTGCCATTGGCGGGCCCGAAGTAGAAGGTGCCATTAGCAAGGCGCACCAGCAGCTGCGGCATGGTGGCCGCATCCAGCTGGTACGGCATCCCAGGGGCCACACACTCCTGCCACGTCCCTTCGCCAAAGGTGGCTGCGGTCCCCCTGGGAACGAAGCTCACGAAATAGCCGTCGTACTGGTTGGTGGGGTCGCCCACGATCTCCACCTGATACCCCTTGGGCGCGATGGTCGGCAGATCGGTGAACGCTTGCACCGTGTTGGTGATGGCCGTGACGTCGGCGTTGGCCCTGGCATCGGTGGCCGCGATCGTGATGGCGGTGCTGGAGGTCACATGCAGCACCGATCCCTCCCTGGTGATCGTCACCCCGCTCACGCTGGCCAATGCCGTCTTGATTGACTCAGCGATGTCAGCGCTGCTGATCCGGTTCTCGGTCACCGTGCTGCCGCTGGTCACTACCGGCTGCACCGGAGTCGTGACGGTCGCCAGGGTGCCGTTCACCGACACCTTGTAGGTCTGCCCGTAGTTAGCGGCCTTGACCCACACCAGGGCCTCATTGGTCGCTGTCCTGGCTGTTGCTGGCGCCAGGGCTGCGGCCATTGCCGGCACCCGCTTGACGCTGCTGATGAAGGTGTAATCCGCGATCGAGGCGGCCCGTACATCGGTGGCGCAACTGGTCACCGTGGACAGGTAGCTGTAGCCCGATGGCGCCGTGACCGTCTTCTCAATCCCGTCCAGGTCAAAGACGCGGATCGCGGTCTTGCCGATCACTACCAGATACTTCTCACCGCTGTCCCGCAGGATTGAGTGGAAGAAGACATCGCCCAGCGTCGTGGTGCTGATGCGCCGGATCGCGCTGGTGCCTGCCCGCTTCCTGAGGCCATCGGCCAACGAGGAATAGCCATTGATCTGCAGCTCCCCCTGCGTCGGGTCACGTTGCGAATCCGACTGCTGGCTGATCCCCTGGATCAGGTTGGCGATGGAGTAGCTGTTGAGGGTCATGGCTGCTGGGGCGAGAGCGCGGCCACGAACTCCGCCGGGAGATTGCAGGCTTGGGCCACGCCAACGAAACCAGTAACAACCTCGGGGGTGACGTTTGCAGCGACGCACACCAATTTCCAGGCACCAGCAAAATCGGCAATGTTGCCTTTTTCGGCCTCATAGAGCGAGGCTGATAGTGCTCCTGCTGCGATTGGCTCGGTCGGATATGCCGCGATGGCGATGGACTTCAGCGTGTCGCTGCCTAGGGCGATTCTTTTGAAGCGGGGCCAGTCGGGGGTGGGTTCTGGGGGTGGCGGGATCACCCATTCCCCATCTACCCAGGCCGCATCGGGTGACGGCTGTGCCGGCTGCTCGGCCCAAAAGTTTAGCTTTGGATTGCCACTGACTTCCCATGCCGCAATTGTTTCGTCGTCAATTTCCCTGACGTCTGATGGGTTGGTAGTGCTGAAGAAAATGGACATGAGGTTAAGATTGAAGTTTGAACGAAAAAGCGTAACTCTGTAACAGCCTAAGCCGTAGAGAGTCGGTGATTTGCGCCGGAATCAAGGAAAACGCATAAGAGTCACCATTCGCAAAACTATCAATCGTAGAACCATTGCGGTTCGTTGCCAAATTTGCAGTAGAGCCAGTGGTAGTAGTGGCGTATGAATCGCCCGCAGGAATTCTGGAGGCTGCAAAAATTTGAGCGGTTCCGCTCCTTCCCTGGGCCACTGTCGACCCAGTTCCAAATACTGAATATTGAGCAATAGCTGTACTGATTATGGTAAAAAAGCTATTAAACGTAATGAAAGTAAACGCAGGACCTAAATATCCTCCGACGAAGCTGGTGTTACCAGTCATTGATACAGCAGATGTGCCGACGTAAAATGCCGTATATAGAGGCGTCGTATCCCCCACTAATCTTTGTGTCGTACTCATCCACTGGTTAGACCCGGCAACATGCTTCACGGACGGCTGGCCGCCTTGGCTCCTTAACGTAAAGATTGGTTGGCGAGCTGTCGTAGCCTGAGTAAAAGTAAGTGATGCGCCTGCTCTTGATGCCCACGAAGACACACTGGCGCCATCGGCCAGGCCAGCAATGAAACGTGCATCCAGCGCACTGGTTGCACCAGCGGCTACAGGATTTAGGTGCCTGGCTCTGCGGTGCATTAGAAAATCACCTCCACACCAATAAGCCTGGCATCAGTAAGTAAGGTATCGCTGGCATCAGCAGGCAACCGCTTGATCTGAAACTGCACCGGCTTATTGGCTGCTGGAGTGCCCGCAATCGTAATGGCTGCCGTGGCCGCTGAAACGTGCATGTTGTTGACTGTCTGCAACGTGTCGGCTACCGACTGCGCTGTTCCCATTGCCGTGTCAATCGCAATGTTGTCTCCATAGGCCAGCCCCGCCAGTTGAAACACCACCCCACCCGAACCGCTCGCAGCAGTCCAATAGAACCGTGCCGTTACTGTGCCATAGCTCCAGTTATTGGGAAGCGTAACGATGCAGTCAGCCTGTTCTGATGTGGTGGAATCAAATTCCAAAACGTCGTAGTTGACTTTGTTGGTAGTTGTTTCTAGGGAGTTAATGCCGCAACCGTTGGTAGTCGCAGGGATCCACTGAGCTGCAGGGATCCAAATGTTGGTGGCCCCACCGCCGGTCACGCTCAGAACTCCACCGGACAGGCTCAGACCAGCGCCGACCGATATCTCCTCAGGGGCACCCGTGCCAGCCGTGCTGCGGCCAATCACTCGGCTGCTCGTGACGGTCAGGCCCGACCCGGTGACTGCGCCAGAAGCAGCAAAGGCGGTGCTTGCCGCTGCGGCTGCCGTGCCGAGCGTCGGCCTACCGCTCAGATCCGCGTAGGCGCCACTGGTGGACACGGTGGCCAGGCCGGTGATGGTGCTCGCTGTCTGTGTGCCGGTGTGATTGGCCCTGGCCAGCAGGGTGGCATCCGAGCTGTTTGCCGTGGCCCCGCTGGCGATGCCATCGAGCTTGGTCTTGGCCGCCGATGCTGCCCACCAGGCGGCGATGGCTTGGAACACCCGCAGGGGAGTGAACGCCAAGCGCGTGGTGGAGCTGCCCGTTTCGGCTTCGGTCTGGGTGACGGTGGCCGCGCTCCACTCGCGGGCGTCGATCAGCCTGGAATCGCTGGTTGAGACTGCGCCCGAAACGTCGGCAGCGACCAGCGTTACCGCTCCAGTTCGCCCAGCCACCGACTGCACAGGGGCCGCCGCTGCTGCCTCCGATTGGGTGGTGTAGGTGGGGTGAGGGTCTGCCGCTGCGGCGTGGGCCGCCACCGCTGCTGCTGCGGTCCCCGTGGCGTCTGCGCCCACCTGGTTAGCCGTGGGCATGGCGTGGCGGTGGTCGCTGCGGCTGGCTGTCGAGGCGGTGCCAGCGGCTGCAGTGCCGAGGGCCTGAGGCGTGGCATCGCTCAGGGATGCGCCGCCACCGCCGCCCCCGGCTGCCACCAGTGCCCCATTAACAATCGAGAGGCCACTGCCCAGCGGCAGCGGATTCACCGCTCCGTTGGTGCCCAGTACGCACAGCTGGCCGGTGAAGGTGGAGAAGGCGCTAAGGGTCAGCCCTGCAAACGTTGGCGATGCCTCCTGCCCCAAGGCCTGTGGCAGGTTGGCGCTGCCGGTGCCGGTGCCGCCCAGATCAACCAGGCTGCTGCCGTCGTAGCCGCTCCAGCCACCACCGCCACCACGACGGCGCCCCAGGCCCATGGCCGGCCGGAACGTGGCCCATGCCGCTTCACCCGTGATCGCGTTGGGTTGGCCCTGCTCGGTATCAACCCGCAGCAGATCGGCCCATGCTTGATCCTCGTCCGCCTGAGTCAGCTGGTAGGTGGCCGTGTTGCCGACTGCCCGGTTGCTGAACACCCGCGCTGCCCGGATGCAGGCCCACCTGTTGAAGACCTCGGGGCAGTCGTCCCAAGGCAGCAGCGAAACGATGTCCGCCTCGATTGAGGCAATGGTTTCCGGGATCGCGTAGCTGCGTTGCTCGTTGTCGTAGACCCGGCTGCCCCTGGCCTGGAAGCGGTTGTTCCACTCCAGGCGATGCGGCGCCCACTTCACCACGCTGGCCGGGATCAGGACTTCCCTTGAATCCGCATCCGGGTAGAAGGGCACCGACCGCTCACGGTTCCAGGACCAGCCGCGGGTCTGCCCTTCCTTGTGGTACTCCAGCAGGGTGCGCTCAGCCTGAGCGGCCTCCCCGACTTGCTGCGTTTCCAGCGTGTTGATCGGTGCCTCGCCAATCACGGCCAGGCAAATGTTCACGGCCTCCAGCAGGCTGGTGCGTCCAGGCGTAACTGCTTGGTTAGCCAGGCCCATGGACGGCTGCAGGCGTGCAGTTCAATCCTACCGGGCGGCGCCAATAAAAAGCCCCCGGCCGTTCCGCCAGGGGCAGCGCTCCCACCGCAGGGGCTTAGGGGGTGACGATGGCGCCAGCGCACTCAGGGCTCAGAACGCCCATCCCCAGCGCCATGGAGGCGACAAGGAGTTGCGACTGGTAGACCACGTTGTAGTCACCACCGCTGGCGGTCATTTGCAGCTTGGGCTGCCGGAGGTTCAGCACACCCATGGCGTCCCGGTGGTAGATCAGGGCCTGGCACTTGCTGAGATCCTGGGCATACACCGAGTTGGCGTTGTCCCCGGTGACCAGCGTGTAGGCGGACTGGTTCACGAAATTGGACCAGTACACCGGCACCCCATAGATGCGACCAGCAAAGGCCTCGCGCACGGTGCCGTTGACCCCAGTGCCGCCATTGAAGTCTTGGTTGATGACTCGCGTGGAGGCGTAGAGATAGCCGGCAATGTCGGGAGTGACCACGACCACCATGTTCTCAGTGGGGACGTGTTTCTTTTGCTTCAGGATCACAAGGTTCCTGATGGCATCGTGAAGCTCGTCGCCCTTCTGTTGATCCGTCTTGGCGGCATAGCCAGCGGTCAGGGTGATCTTGTCGCCAGTCCTGCCGGCGTTGATGGTCTTGGCCAGGGGCTCCGTGGAGGTGCTGGCTGCAGCAAAGAGAACACGGGCAATCCGTGCCTCACGCTCGTCAGCCAGGGCCTGGCCCAACTGGTGCATGATCTCCGCCCTGGTGGACGGGTATTCACGCAGTTCGTCCAGGTCGTAGATGGTTTCGCTGGCCTGCAGCAGGCCATCCAGATACAGGATCCGGCTGTTGAGGTCAGAGGGGGAATTGACGGTGCCGTCGATCGGCGTGCCAGGCGTGTGGTACGCGGCACTCCGGCGGCCGGTCACGATGAAGCGCATCGAGCGCCCGCCCTTGATGGTCTGCTCCTTCACGGTGGAGGAGAAAACCTTCTTCTTGTCGTAGGCGGTCAGCAGTTCGTCACTGCCGAGATCAAGAAACAGGGCATCGACGGAGCCGGTGCCTTTCTGCTGCCCAAGTCTGGACAGCGCGAGAGCGTCTGCGGACATGATTGATAAAGCGAGGGAGAGTTCATTGCTTGGAACCCAACGCCTCCCGCCTATCAAGGGTTATCGCCCGCAAGCGGCCCCGATGACTACAAGGGTGGAACGATCCACCTAAAAGCTACCACTTCCCTGCGCGTTTTGACCGCTGGTGTTTGGCATCTACCCGACGCTGGTACGACTCATCCTTCGCATAAAGCTCGTTGCCGTTGTCGTCTGTGGCGTACCGCTCCTTCTGCCAGTCACTGCGGGTGTCGTACGCGTCAGCTGGCTCGCTGGTCTGAGCACCGCCACCCAGGAAGTCGGGCTCGGCCTTGATCCCGGTGGCCCGTGCCTGCATCGCCCGCAGCGCCCACTGCGCGGCCAGCACGTTGCCACTGTCCACGGCAGCCTGATAGTCGGTCTTCTCGGCATCGCTGAGATTGGTGGCAGCCCAGCGGGACAGCTGCTCAAACGCTGCATCGCCGCCGACCGATTGGCGCAGGGCCGCCACCGCTTCAGGGTTGTCATTCAGGGATACCGCTTCTGCAGCAGCAGCCGGGGCCTGGGGCTTCACACCCGCCAGGTACGTTTCCACCAGACCCCGTGGCAGCCCGCCCTTCTCCACCAGGGCATCGACATAGGTGGCCACGTCCTCGCCGGCCTCCAGCTTCGCGGCCATCTCGAACGGGTTGATCTCGGCTGCCTCAATGGCGGTCGCCACGGTTTCGCCATAGACCTCGACGCCCCGCTCCGGGGTGTAGGCCTCGGGCGGAGCGGCCGGCTCCTCCGGTGCTGCAACCTGCTCGGCCTTCTGGCCCAGCTTGCGCTCCAGCTCCTGGTACGCCTTGGCCAGCTGCTCGGGCGACTCGAACTTGCCCAGCAGCTTCTCGCCCTTGGCGGCCTCCTCCTCAGGTGCTGGTGCCGGGGGGGCATCGGGGATCCCCAGATCGTTGAGGAACTGATCGAGGATCGCAGCCTGCCGCGGGCTGGCCGGATCCACCATCTGCTTGAGCTCGGCGGGCGCCTCGATCTGATCGACGGTCTTGGCTTCTGATGCCGGGGTTTCGGTGGTCATTGGGGTTGAGGTTCGGTGTCGGGTTGCGGGCTGGACATCTGTTGCACCGCCATGGCGGCGTTGCCCAGCTTCTGGGGATCGCCCATGCCGGCCTGGATCAGCTGCTGCTGCTGCTGCGCTTGGGCCGCGGCAGCCTGCTCCTCCTGGATCCGCTTGTCGCTCTTAACCAGCAATGGGTTCACACCCATGGCGGTGCAGAACTCACGCAGCCAGGCAGCTGGATCGACCAGCTGGCCGAACTGCTGCGGCAGCGCCTGCCCGCCTTGCATGGCGAAGGCTGACAGCTTTTCGGCATCGGACTGGCGTCCCAGGGCGGCGAGGCCCACGGAGATCACCGGCTCGATGTCCTTCAGCTCCGGCAGTCGATTGGCCTTGGTCATTACCGACAGCACCCGCTTGATGTACGGGTACTGGAACTCGACGGTGAGGATCGAATAGATGGAGCCCAGCATCTGCTCGATCTGCCGGATCTGCAGTTTCACTTCCTCGGCCGTGGTGCGCTCGGAGTCGCGGATGTCTGGCAGCAGGAAGATCCGGCCCAGTCGTTGCTCCAGCCTGGTCATGGCCTGGTACGCCACCCCTAGGTCGCGCACGTCGGCCGTGCTGATCGGGAAGAAATCTTCGGGCTGTGCGTCGATCACCGACCCGTTGGGGGCTTTGGCGAACACCTCCTTGCTGGTGATGGCCGATCCCTTCCGCCCCACCAGATTGCGGGCAGCCTGCATGGCCCCCTCGGTGACCGCCTTGTTCAACGCATCGTTGCTGAGCAGATCAGCTAGGGCCGTCCACTCGACGTAGCCAGGGCCATAGGAATCCCCGTCCATGCGGAAAAGGCGCAGGGGAATCCAGGGGCTGGCATCGGCGCTGGTGTTTCCCTCCGATCCCGGCACCTTGGCGCCGCCGATCTCTTGATACCAGTTGACCGATTCACCGCTCCACTTGATGTGGGTGAAGACCTTGATCTGGCGAGAATCGCGGCGGGCAAAGTCCTTGTCGTCCTGCCATTTCCCGGCCTGCTGATCCACCTCGTCCAGCACATCCTTGAGCTTCTTGTCCAGGGAGGCGTAGAGGTACGTCTCGCAGGTCACCGCCTCGACGGAGCTGCCCATCGGGTCACGCAACAGGCAGTGCTTGTTGAGATGAAACACCTTCATCCCCTTGGGCCGGCGGTAGAGCAGCACCGCACCGCCGACGATCAGGTGCATCAGGGCCTCGAACAGGGCCACCCGGTCGTTGCACGTCTCGATCTCCCTACTGACCGCCCGCTCCAGGGTGGCCAAGCCCTTCTCGATCTCCTGCTTCAAGGAGGCAATGTCAGCCTCGGTGGCACCACGCTGCACCAGATCGGCCTCCGCCATGGCCGACGCGAGTTCGTCGCCGGTCAATCGGAAGAAGCCCCCGGTGGGGGGCAGCAGGGCCAGCAGCAGTCTGGCTGCCAAGTTGTTGACCCCCTGGGCGCCGATACCTGACCACGGATGCGGCTGCTCCTCTGTCGTTTCCGGCAGGATCTCGTCGCTCGGAGGGATCAGGTACGGGAGCGTGAGCTTCGCGGAACGGCGGGCCCGATCCAGCCACGCATCCCGATAGCCCCGCAGCTGGTTGTACCGGCGCTGCGCCGTGCCCCGCTGCAGGCCCTGGCTCTCAGGGGAGATAACGATGTCGCCCGTTCCGCGTTCCATCAGCCCACCCCGATGTTGATGCCGACGCCAGGCAGGCTGATGTCAGCGCTGTTGATCTGGAGGCTGGCCTTGTTGCCCTTCTTGCGGGGGGCGGCTGGTGCTGTGGTCTGCTCCTGGGCGGCGCCGGCCGTGCCCTGCGCGGTGGTGACGGCGTAGGGGTTGGCGTTGGTGACCGTCTTCGACTCTGGCAATGGGGCAGCCAGTTCCGCCTGCCGCTTGGCCGTTTCGGCGGCCATGGCATTGGCCTGCTCCTGCAGCTGCTGCACCAGGGTGGCGTTCTGCTGCTGCATCTGGGCCTGCGCGTCCTGCTGCTGCTGCAGCTGGGCGCTGTAGTCAGGCGCTGCCTCCTGCACCACCTTGGGTGAGCGTGGCCGTCCTCCGCACATGGTCAAGCTCCGATGTTGAGTCCGCTGGTGGCAGCGGGTTGAAGGTCAATCCGTAGGCCCTTTCGGCCTTCCGGCCTGGCCATGCCCGCCCTGTTGGAGGCAAGCACCGGGGCCCTGGCCGTCTTGTCAGGGGGTGGCGTGCCAATCAACGCGGCCAGCCGGGTCGCGGCGGCCGATGTGTCGTTGGCCTCTGCAGTTCGGCGTGCTGCCAAGCCGGAAAGAACCTGCTGCTGCTGGAGGGCGGCGGCCTGGACCCCCTGCTGAGCAGCCAAGACAGCGGGCGACTGCGCCAGCTGCATGGTCTGCATCTGCATATCGGCCATCCGGTTGTAGGCCCCGTAATCGGGCTGGACGATCGTGGACCGTGGTGCTCCGCCACCGCACATCAGACCACCTCCCGAAACGGATCCTGTTCGGCATGCCAGTTCTGCAAAACCTGAACCACCCGCTGTTCCCCGATCGCTTGATGGATCCGCTCCGAGGGATAGGAGGCCATGCCAACAATGTCTGCCGGGAATGTTTCCTGGAGACGCTTGAGCAGAGCTTCGGAGACGAGTGGGGTAAGCACTGCAGGCCTGCAGTTATCTGTCTCAGATTACCGGAGGCTGCCAGAGGATTGGTTGCTGCCGGTCGTGGTCGTATTCGCCAGCCCGCAGGATGCGAGCGCAGCGGGCCTGCACCAGGGCGGCCTGGGGGGTGAGGCCAGCCTTCTGATAGGCGCCAACAACGGCCGCCCACATCTCCACCTCGCTCTTGAGGCCGGCCAGCAGCTTCTCGGCGCCCTTCTCCCCTACCCCTGGGCAGCCGGGGTAGTGGTCGGAGCGGTCACCGATCAAGGCCTGGGAGAAGAAGGCCAGGTTGGCGTCGTGCAGTGACTGGTTCACCATTGCTCCACCCCTGTAGTGCTGGCCAGGCACGGTCAACAGATCCTTGTCGATGGAAACGATCACGTCGTTGGGGCCAGCCAGGATGCCCAGCACGTCGTCGGCCTCCACGTTGGGCAGGCGGGCGATCTCCCAGCCGCTGCTGAGGGCCAGCTGCTCGACGCTGGCCACCAGGGCGGGCCAGCCGGCCACCTTGGTCTCCTTCTTCCGGTTGGCCTTGTAGGCAGGGAAGATCCCAGCCCGGTAAGTGGTGCGATCACCCATGGCCAGCACGGGCTGGTGGCCGGGGTGCTGGGCCAGCACATCCACCACCGACTCCTGGAAATAGGCAAGGGCATCCCCATGGCGGCAGACCCGCTGCCAGTCACCCGGCTGCCACTCGATGTCGTACTCGGCGGACTTGGCGGCCGGGACCAGGAAGCCCTCGGTATCAATCAGCAGTTTCATTGATCCTCTGGATTTTTTGTAGGGCTTCGATGGCACCAGCGGCATGGAACGACGTGGATTCCCACGGGCTTGAGGCGTCTGACTGGGCCTGGTATTTGGTCAGAAGATCGTTGATTGCTGATCGTCGGATGGTGATGGTTCGGTCGTCGGGGGTTGCTTGCATGCTCGGAGGTTTCGGGGATCCCATACGGGTACAAGAAATTGCTGGCTGCCGCGCTGGATGTTGACGATGGCGTGGTCCAGGGCGATGGACTGCACGGTGCCGGCGGCCCAGCCGCCACGCCAACGGGTGTGAACAGGGTCGCCGGCCGACAGGTTTTCGCGGTGCATGGTGAAGTCAGCCATCACCACGCTTCCTCCGGCGTGGCCGGATGGGGGCTGCACATGTAGGTCGAACCCCACCAGCCGAGTGGGTAGTACCAAGGGGCTCGACCATTGGTGCCTTGCACGATGACGCATCGGCGGTGGTCTTTTCGCAGGTCACTATTCACCCAGCAGAAGCGGCCGATCCTGCCGCCAGCGCTGTGGATGCAGATGAATGGGTTGCTCATGGCTGCACCTGGCATCGCTGCAGCTGCGGGGCCACATCGCGCTGATGCAGGCGCTTCTGTGCCACATCGCGCATCGTGATGGCCTGAGCCAGCAGCACCGCTCCAAGCAGGCACATGACGGACAGAATGGCGGCCGTGGGCCGTTCAGGTTGGACAGTCACGGGAGGGCTCCAGTAAGGGTGTGTCGGGTGATGGCTCGAACTGCATCTGGCTTCCGTTGGCGGCGGTCCAGCGCTTCAACTCGTCAGGCGTTTGCCAGTAGGAATGGGACGGATCGGTGCTGCTCAGCAGGGACTGGGCCTGCATGGGCAGCAGCTGCAGTTGCTGCGGTGTCGGCTGCAGAAACGGCGGCAGATCGGGCTTGAATCCCCAGGAGCGGTTGGCCAGACCCGCCTCGGCTCGGTACAGCGGGGCCACCAGCTCGCGCCAGGGCGGCACGGTGCGGAACCCGTTGCCGGTGGCGGCCTGCACCCACTGCTCACAGCACCAAAGGAACTGCCGATCGGACACCTCGGGGAAGGCGTCGGTGAAGCTGGCCAACTTGACCAGGGCGACACCTTCACTCCACCGATCCGACTCCTTCAGCCGGAGATGGGAGAACAGGATCTCGCACCCCATGAAGAAGGCCTCGGGCCGGAGCATGGCGACCGGCTTCTGCGGCTCCGGTGCGGTGCCGATGCCGGCCAGGTCAAGCCGATCCACGGTTCCCGCCTCCCTGGAGGATCGCCAGGGCCCCGGCCAGCCCCTGGCTCTGCGGCTGGAAACCGCCTTGTCGTGGTGGCTTGGCCAGCAAGTCCTTGCAGTAGCTGGGGTTGAGGGCCTGCCAGCCGTGCTCGATGCCGGCATTGGTCAGCACCACTTGCTGCCAGTGCGGCAGCTTCTTCACCCGGTCCACGGACATGGTGAAGGCCTTCTCGGTCCAGGCAGCAGCGGCGCCGTGCTTGGAGCGGCGAGAGTTGTTCCACCATTCGAGGAGCATCTGGCACACGTCCGGGGGAATCCCCAGAAGCTGGTCGGCCACCTGTTCCAAGGTGATCGGATGGAACCTTGAGGCTGCCGGCCTGCTCTGCCGTGGCTCCCTTGTGCGAACAACGGGATCAACCTTGGGCAGCTCGGGCTCGGCATGGCCGGTCCACTGCCTGAGATCGTTGTCCCATTTGTCGATCCGCTCCGTGGTGGTCCACTGGGCACCGCAGTCCCGGCAGATGCGGCGCCGCTTCAGCGAATCTTCGCTGGAGTTGACCGTGCAGCGCTTGGTTTCGGTGGCGAAATTGCCAGTCGATTGGCATTTGGGGCAGCGCATCAGATCCTCCAGATCAACTTCAGGTATCGGGCCCATTGGGCCAGGGTGAGCACCACCACCCACTTGCCACCGCGGAAACGGACGAGGGTGGCGCTGTGGTTCACGCCAAGGTTCTGGGCCTGCTGCTCCGCCTCGGCCGGCTTGGTCCGGGCAGCAGCAGCGGCGTCGTTCCAGGAGGCGATCTGGATGGCGTGATCCGGCACCCCCTCGATGTCGCCCGTGTCGCCCCCGGCTGCCGTGGTGCGGCCGGCGCCCAGCTTCCGGCGGGCCGGCGGGTCAAGGCCCAGGAGATCCGTCAGCAGCTGGGCAGCACTGCGCTCAGCTGCATCACCCTTGATTTTCTGCGGGTTCACGTCTTCCCCATCTCCAACAGGGAGAACAGGAAGGCATGCACCACCTCGGCCGATGGGCCAGCCAGCTGCCGTGCTGCTTCCCGTGCCTGCGCCAGGGTCGGCGGTGGCGGTGGCGGGCTGTGGAGGTTGTCGGCGATGGCTTGCAGCTCTTGCCAGGAGCTGCCGCCGACGCCAACGGACTGGGCCTGCCTCATCGCCTCACGCAGGAAGGCGGCCATTTGCCTGCGGTCGAAACCGCCGATGCTGGACTCGTGAAGACCAGCCGCCTCCAGGGCAGCTCCAAGGGCTGACCTTGCCTCTACTGAAAGCTCGGGAAACTCGACGTGGCTCATGGTTGCGTCCTCAGGGTGTAGGCACCGCAACCCCTGGCAAAACGCCGGCTCACCGCTTCGGGATAACCCAGGTCACACCAAGTTGTGCGCTTGGATTTGCGCTGAAAGAACGAGCACTTTTCGCACGTCCTGACCATCTGCTCGGTGGTCAACCGCTCAATCTCAGGGAACAGGTTGACGTAGGACTTCCCGGTGCGAATCTTTCTCGTTGATTCGTTAGAAAGCCCAACCTCCTTGGCAATGTCAGCTGTCCGCATTTCAACGGGAGAAGTCAACACCGCAAGCACGGTTTCCTTGCTGCTAAGCATCGGGCGCCTCCAGCTGGTACGCCTTCTCCATCAGGTCTTCGTAACGGTCCCTTGCGGCCGTCAGTTGACCCTGCAGCTCCTCCATCAGCTCGCTTTTTGCTTCGTGGAAGCTGTGGAACGTGGGCAGTGACCGCTTGTGGCGCAGAACAGGGGGCAGCTTGCGGCCCTTGCTGTTGAACTCCTGGGATGGAGCCAGATACACGCTCTTTTCACTTTCTGCAACAACGGACACAAGGAAAATCTCTGCTGTTGCTGCGTCAAAAGACCAAAAGGTTTTGGCGGGAGAGTATTCGGTACGCATCAGAAGGGGATCCCGTCGCTATCGGGAGCACCGAACAGGTCGGCTTGGGGCTCGCTGGCCTGAATGTCGCTGGCAACCACACCAGCCTCGGGCGCGCCGAACACATCAGGCGCCACGCTGCCGACGTTGTAGGGAACGTGGGCCAACACCCGCACCGCCAGCAGGTTCAGGCTAATGCCCTTGCCTCCGTCGATGTTGTCCCACAGGTAGGGGCTGTAAGCGATGCGGCAAATCGAGCCGTTGCCGATCGCCATGTTGATGGGCCAGGGGTTGCCCCGGCTGTCCTGCACGATCGGGGGCGGCAGCTCCATGCCGCTGCGGGTCACGGTGTCCCGGCTGAAGCTGATTCGCGTGAGGCCGGTTGGCTCCTCGGTGCCATCCAGGCGGGTAATGACCTCCTTCTTCCAGGGCCTGCCGTTGGCCCCGTATTTGGCGTTGCCGCCGAACCGCTCCATGAACGCCTTGTGCAGGCTGCCGATAAACGCCTTGGCGTCGGGGTCTGTTTCGGGGTCGGCCTGGAGCAGCACGATGCCGTACTGGAGCTTCTCGTTGGCCTTGCCCTGGTTGACGGTCTTGGGCTTGAGGACGTTGGCGAAGATCACCTCGCCAGGCGGGGTGATGAGTGACTCGGTGGCCATGTGGTCGGGTGAAGGTTGGATGTGCCCC
>Ga0209087_1000981_pt1 | contig 17218 bp, 22 predicted proteins | sample S_130805_EF_Meta_FD_187321 | JGI IMG/M metagenome (GOLD analysis project Ga0209087, IMG submission 187321) | Freshwater microbial communities from Lake Simoncouche, Canada to study carbon cycling - S_130805_EF_MetaG (SPAdes) (version 2) | ecosystem: Environmental > Aquatic > Freshwater > Lake ... | reverse complement strand
GTTTATTTATCTTAATAAATTTTCAAGTTGTTTCATTATGATTAGTTGTCGTCTTTGTAATTCAGCAACTTTTCTTTTTTCCTCTTCGTTTAATTCATAACTATTTGCCTTAATATCGGCAATTTCATTTGAGATCAATCGATGTTCATTCATCAATTGTCCGTGTATAATTCTTTTGTCTTGCATAATTTATTTGTTAAATTGTTTATATGTCATCATCTTTGAACCTTGTATTGTATTCATCTTTTAGTTCTTGGTATTCTTCCATTGCTTCTTTAAATTTTTTTCTCAATTGATAAGAACCGATAATATATATAATTAACATGATCCAATAAATCGGGGTTACTAATTGTTTATAAAAAAGTGTATAAACAATTTGAAAAATAAAAATTATGGTTAATATAAGTGAAATTCGATTATAGGTTCCTGCCTCATCAATTTTAACGACCATTCTATTTAATAATTCGTATTCATTGTCTTCCATGTTATTAGTATAGTATTATAAAGGTAAATCATCAAGCCAATCATGTTGAACAGGATCAAAATCAAATCCTAATAAATCATTTTGCCAATTCTGTAGTTCAGGTGTTGAGACATCCCAATGAGGAGTCATTGCAATTACTCTAGTCCCTTCATGTTCCAAACTTTTGAATGTCGCTTCTTGTTCCACAGTTCTACCATTACGATATTTTTTAACCAACTTTGGTAACTTCAAGGTTCCAAGTTTATAAAGAAGATTGATGTTTGCAAGTTGTATTTTGGCAACTTGTGAAAACTCTAACGATGGTGTTTCATTAAACTTAGCCCTTTCTTGAACATTCAATATTTCATCTATTTTGTATCTATATTCAACAGTGATTCTATCATCACCATCTGTAGATCCTTTACGAATTGAGAATATCAAACAATCTGGTCTTTCTGAATACCCACGAACACAATTTCTTTGATGTTGAGATTCTTTTTCATAGTCCGCAGTTTTTCTTAAAAGAACAGGATAATAAGTTTCACCTTGGTGTTCGATTGGAGTTTCTAAACTATCAACATCACCATAAAATCTTTCAACTTCACCTTTTCTATATGATTGTAAAAGACGACTAAATTCCTCGTGTTCTAAATTAAAAGAACTAATATTTTCAAATTTTAATTTTACATTTTCACCAAGATTAATTAAGTCTCGTTTCATTTCTAAATGTTCCAATAAAGTTCTATATTTATCATAATCAAAATATTCTATAATGTTTAAAATTCTATCTTTTTCTTTTGGTGTTAGATGGACTGAAAATCTACTGTCTAAGTAACTATTATTTTGACGATAAAAACATTCAAAATACCTTCCCATTTTAGTATCCTCCATCGGTATAGGATATGAATTTGAAAAGTATTCATCAAAATATTTGTTTTTAATTTTATTAAACCTGTCAATACCTAAGATATTATAAACAATATACATTCTATCAAAATCAACCCACTCTAATTCATTTAAAATTTGTTTAACCTTTGATCCTTTAAGATTAATTTGTTTCATCACAGTATCTACCAAATTCATATTTGATAATCTTAGATCTTTCTTTGAAAGAAACATGTGGGTGAATTTTTTCCAATAATTAGGAATTTTAATATCATTAACCAAATAAAAAGTTAAACTATAAAATGATTCAGGTGAATTCCACTCAAAGTTTTGTGGGTTTTCAATTCCCATTCTATCCCATATTCTTTCTAAAAAGAAATAAAAATGATTATTTGGTCTAACATTTGGATCTATATGAACATTATATAAAAAACTTTGTATTGCATTATATGTCGGATTAACTTTCATACTAGAACCTCTTTTTTGTTTTTTCTTTGTATGAAATGTTCCTGAATAGAATAATTTAGTTTTAAAGTTGAATGATATATAATTTGTTGATTTTCTTTCAATAAAATACTTACCTCCTACTCTTCTTAATTTGTTATAGACTTGGTATTTTAAAGAGATTTTATTATCACTTTCCTCAACGAAAAATCTATGTCGTAGAAGACTTACTGACGCACATGGATTTCCAAAATGTTTAACAAAATCATCTTCAGAAAATAGTTGGGTGTCATTAAAATATCTTTCCTTGTGTTTTCCAGTGTAATATAAACCTAATTCATGTCTGTTTAAATCGTCTATTTTACAAAAGTTATGATAAAGATCAACACTGTAATTCTTTTTTTCAATAAACTTATGAAATGTTTTACCTTCTACTTCTAACATAAAAACAAAGATACACATTTAAATTAAAAAAAACAACTATGGTGTTTTCATTTTTTCATATCTTTTTTTAAAGTCCAATAAAATATAAATTAGATCATCCACATCAGTAAAACACCATAAATTACTTTGTAAAACAAAATAATCTACGTCATTACAATTTTCAGTTTTGATCTCTAAAGTTTGATATAGTGTTGTTCTATTACATTGGTTATTTGGTTGTTCCCAAGTTGTTGAAAACTTTTCATCACTAACAAAAAAAGTATAATCTTTTTCAATTTTTTCAACTTTTTCAATTTTAGTTTCGGGAATTACAACTTTTGTTTCTTGTTCAATTATCAAATCATCTGCTGTGATTTTTTTTCTTTGTTTTCTCATTTTAAATTAATTTAACGATAAGTTTTCCGGGATTGTTGAATTCTCCAATATAAGAAAACCCATAATCATTGATTGTGTTTATAACAATAAGTTTCATTTGATCACTTATACCTGTGATTATTTCAACTTCTTGGGACTTTGATTTCATATTCTCCCAAATAAACTGATCCACCAATTTAGAAACTTCTACATGTTTAATACCGTGTAGATCCAAAGTTTTGGTTGGCGGATTCTTAACCATGTCTTAATCGATTAGTTTATTCGTTTTCGGTGTCGTAAAACATTCTATCACTATCTTCCGTGTGCCACTTATCAAAACCTTCACAATTATAATAATCTTTATTTACCAAGTAATCTGGTCTTTCAGGGAATGGTTTGGTTACAAAGCTTGGTTCAGACCATTTGATTCTATTATTTGGTTGAAGTGCGATTTGTCCATTATCCAATAATATAATATGGTGTGATTTATGTTCCAATGGATCTTCAGCTAAAGATAGATCAGTGTTCATATCACTAGATCCCCAATTTATGGTTGCATAATAACTTCCAGAATAAAACTTTTTGTCTTTCATAAACACCTCAACTCTTGTGTCATAGAGGTATGACAAATGTAATAACGTAAAGTTATATGAAAAACAATTCCATATTTGAAGGTAATGGAATGGTAGATCTGGACTTGGCATTTCAGGTTCATGTAATAAAGCGTGACTTGGGAGTTTGTCTCTTAACACACCATTTTCCAATAACACCTGAAATAGTGCTGCTTGACCTGGCATACACCTAACAGAGATTATAACTCCTGGTGTCAATTCACCAAGTCCTTTTTTATGTTGATACATATATTCGTTTCTAACCCAAACTTTTAAGGGAAAGAAATTATGTTCAATATAAGCCATTACTTTTTATTAAATTTGTTTTTAATTTTTTTTCGGTAATATCTATAACATAGATAAATAAATCCCGATATAGTCACAAGACCCACCGAAATTAAATGAATTAAAGCTTCAATTGATTTTCCTATCATATGCTGTATTTATATACTCCGTTCTCAAACTCAACCTCCATAACCCCATCATTTTCCAAGATCTTTTCAATTTGATCTGCTTGAAATTTAATGTTGTCTGGTTCCATGAAGACCTTATACGCCTGATTTGAAGATAGTTTATTTTGTGTGACCAAATTATAAATTGTCTCGTTTTCACATTTTATAAGTGATCCGTGTTGACCTGCAACTGTAACTATAACATTATCACCGATTTCGATTTTCTCTAAAGATACGATATATGGTTTTTCTTGAACCATAATCATTTTTACTTTTTGTTTTGTTGTTTCACTCATAATCTAATACCGTATAACTCTGATACGGCCTCCATGTATTTTTTTAAATTTATTACAGATTGTTTAAAATCTGTTTTTGGTAGTTCTTCAAATCTTTGTGCCAACTCCTCATCGATCAAAGTATTGATACAACTATCATAGATATCTTTTAGTATCTGTAAATAAATTTCTTCTTTACTATAAGTATCATCTATTTTTTTTTCAACCACCTGACCTTCCAATTCAACACAATAGTCGATTAGTTCTTGAACTTCAGGGTGATCCATTAAGGTTTTATTAGTTTTTAATATTTGATTTATATTTTTCATAATTCCCAAATTGATTTTCGTTTTTTCTTTGGAAATCTAAACGACCACCAAAGAAGAAACTTTTGAATTGTTCTTTTCATTTTAAAAATTTTCTGTGTTTTCCTAAAACACCAATTACTACTATTATAAACGTAAATAAAATAACTACCATAATCAAATTATAGTGGTTTATATAAAATAGAAAAGGGGGATTGTACCACAATTAAAGGTGAGAAACTAAAATATCCATACAATAGTCTTCATATGACGAATATTCTTCCAACACTTCTTTATTTAAAATTAAACTACCACTAAAGGTAGGATCAGAAATCACTTTATGTGTGTTAGATAATTCATTATAAATAATGTTATTGTAAATTCTAACCCTTTTGGTGTTGAATAGGTCTTCGTCTTCACCAGTTTTAACATTGGGTGCTCCGAAATAACCAAACGAAGCGTATGGTTTTTTATTTAGAATTTGTTTCATTTCAGAAATTAAAAGAGTTATAATCTGAAGTGGTATATTTTCTTTAGTTAAATAGGAATACTCATCATAATGTTCTCGTCCCATTGAAGCCAAACGAGATTGTTTAACATAAAAATCTTTATTTAACCTTGGGAAAAATGATATTAAATAATAGTCATATTCATACTCCTCGATGTGAACTAAATATTTGTACTTGGGAGTTCTAAAAGTATAAATGTGTAACTTTTGATATGATTTATTTGATTTTGGGTTACTAGATTGAACAAACCTCCAACCAAACTTTTGTTTTAATTCATCGGCCCTTTCTTGCGAAAATTTGATCTCATTTAAAAGTTCTTTAATTTTCTCCCTCATTGATTAATTATTTTTTAGCAAATGCTTTATCGTATTCAGGAGTACCGAATTCAACCTTATCCCATTCACCATAAAATTTAGGGTTTTTAACCGCACATTTACCAGACTCCTTCAATTCTTTATTGAATTTACTTGACATCTCTTTTGTGTATTTCACTTCAAATGGGAGTTTGTTTTTCATGTGTCTTATTTTATACAAATATACTATAAATATTTCAATTAAAAAAATATTAAATAAAAAAAAGGGGGAGTAGCGAATTCCCCCTTTTGATTGTTACCCTAACGGATAACGGTCCTAAAAGCCCACCTTCTAAGAGGTGGGATGTCTAATTACATAATTTTCAAAAATCCATTTGCGTCTTTATAAACTGAACCAACAGGTAATCCTACCGTTGAAGTTGGTACGTTCATAATTGATAAGTTATTTACAAATGTTGTACAAGATCTGTTTGCAAATATATTAGATCCAACTATGAAAGTATTATTTTGTTGATAAATACTATTAGTAGTTCCACCAACAATTGCCGAATAACATGATCTTTGAATATTATTATCGGTACCTCCATTTATACTTGACAATTTTGATTCAGATATAAGGTTAAAACAACCACCATCAATATTAACATAACTTGAGTTTGTTATTATTCTATTAATAGCTCCTCCTCCAATATTTGATGCGTCAGACGCAATCAATGTATTGGAGTTACCACCTAAAATTGTTGAGTATAAATTACAATTAATTGTATTACCTTGTAGTTGGTTATTGGATCCTCCAATAATTGTAGCGTTAAAAATAGAGGTTCCACTACCGCTAATCGTATTGTTATCACCCCCTAATATTGAAGATGTCACAGCATTTGATACGGTATTGTTATATCCACCAAGAATTGTACCGTAACAACTATTAGATGTGGTAATTTTATTATTAAAACCTCCTCCAATAGAAGTGTAAAACCCTAAATTAGTGTTTTTACATCCTCCATTTATACTTGACCATGCAGCATTTATCGTATTTTGAAATCCTCCCGCAACTACCGACCAATCACCGTTAGTTAAAATTGTGTTAGATTGCCCTCCATTAACAACTGAATAGTTACCACCTCCGAATACTCCAATTACATTAACTTCTCCACCACCAATAAATGAACGTTCTCCAGTTATTTTATTGGTAGTACCACCGGCAATTATTGAAAATACACCAGATACAGTGTTACTAAAACCACCACTAACGGTAGAACAGTTGGCATTTGCAAAATTGGAATTACCACATCTTAATACGGATCCTATTCCTCCTCCAGCAATCATAACACCTCCACCTCCACCGCCAGTACTGAATCCTGATGCCGTTACGGTAGAACCATTTGTATTTGTTAATGTCAATACTCCAGTTCCTGAGTTGTAAGATGCTCCTGTAAGGAAGATATCTCTAAGACCTGTTAATACAACTGAACCATTTTGTCTATTTAATGTTAAATTTCCAGTATTGTAGTTAAGAGATCCACCAGTAACATAGTAATCATTTATTCCTGTTGCGGTAACCGTAGAACCATTTGTATTTGTTAATGTCAATACTCCTGTTCCTGAGTTATAAGATGCTCCTGTTAAGAAAACATCGGTGTAACCAGTTAAGAAACCTGAAACATTAAAAGTATTTCCTGAATTTGTTGTGAAAGTTGCAACTCCGGTAATCGGATTATAAGTTCCTCCTGTCACTGTCATGTCAGACGATAAAATTCCTAAATTAACTGTGTATGCATTTCCATTATTAACACCTGCGGTTAAATTAAAAGTACCTGGATTCCAAGTTAAACCTGTTAAATAATAATCAGTAAAACCTGTAATTGTAACATTTCCGTTTTGTTGGCTTAATGTTAATTCACCACTATTATTATTAAAACTTCCTGAAGTTACGTAATTGTCTGTTAGTCCTGTTAAAATAACTTGAGATCCGTCATTATTTGTTAATGTTATGTTTCCTGTATTGTAATTTAAATTTCCTGCTGTTGTATAAATGTCTGTTAGTCCTGTTAAAATAACTTGAGATCCATCATTATTTATTAATGTTAAATTTCCTGTATTGTAATTTAAATTTCCTGCTGTCGTATAAATGTCCTGAAGATTTGGTATAACAACAGAAGTTGCATTGTTATTATTTAAAGTTAGATTTCCAGTATTGTAATTTAAAGTTCCTCCTGTAAGAAAAACATCTTGTGGTGTTGATCCAACAATTACATTACCTAAATTATCAATTCCTAAATTGTTGATTGGCGTTCCAGCCCCAACTGATTGTATATTCAAATTAGGAACATAAACCGTATCATTTTGTGTTCCATTAATTCCTTGACCTCCAAGAATAACTGAATTATTACCACTCAATGTTGATCCGCAAGAAAATACAAAAGATGCCGCTCCACTTACATTGTTATCAGAACCTCCAATAACAGAATATTTAGCCCCAGAAGAAACATTATTGTTTGATCCATTCAAAACAACACCAAAAAAGTCAGAAACAACATTGTCATTTCCACCCAAAACAACACCATAATCAGAATTAGGTGCAATTTGATTAGAAAAACCACCAACAATTGTTGATTTTTCTGAAAATACAACGTTTCCTCTACCACCCAATACCGATGAAGTATTTGTATTTACTATAGAGTTTTGATAACCACCGTTGATATTATTATATGTCGATAAACATTGTTGGTTATTTGACAATATAGTGTTTTGTCTTCCTCCATTTATAAATGAATATGTTGTGCAATTAATAGAGTTTTCATAACCACCATTTATATTACTAGACGATGATAATGACATTTTATTAAAATAACCTGAAGTGATTCCATTATATTTTCCACCATTAACGGTATTAGAACTACCACCACCAACGAAGTTATAAGTTCCTCCTGTTATCAAATTTGAAATACCTCCAGTAATCAAAGAATATGATCCCGATGCGATATTACATCTTCCGGCTAATACTCCTGAATATGTAGATACTGCCGAGTTATTATTTCCACATCTTACCGTGGATGTTGACCCACCAACTGGATCATCGATTATTACAAAAGCCATTTTTTTGTTTTTTTTTTAGTTTATTTTTTTATGGTACGATTCTTAATGTATTGTCTGTTGTACATCTCCAAACTGATCCTGAAGGTAAATTTGTCGATGACGTTGGTATATTTTTGATAGATAAGTTATTAACGAATGTTGCACATGACCTATCTGCCGTTATGTTTGATCCAATAATAAATGCGGAATTTTTAGATACCATATTATTAGAAGTACCACCTAATATTGCGGAGTAATTTGAAGTATAAAGTTGATTTAGAACTCCACCTACTACTGAATAATTTGATTTACATACATTATGATTTGATCCTCCAAGAATAGTTGTAGCATAACTACATACCATGCAACTTCCACCACCCATAATTACACCATAATCCGATTGGATTAACAGATTGTTTTGTCCTCCACCGATCATAGCACCAAAGGAGTCCATAATTTTATTTTGATTACCATTTATAATACTATTCAGTTGGAAGAAGCAGGACCCTGATAATGAGTTCGCACATATGGTATTAGAAAAACCTTCTCCTATGTAATTCAACGCACTATTGGTGTTACCGATTATTGTATTAGACTGTCCTCCTGAAATTACACTTAACCTTTCGTTAATATTATTTTGTACTCCTGCACCAATAAAGCTTTGACATCCTCCAATTATGTTAGCTTGTCCTCCTACAATTGCAGATGCATAATTTGTTGATGCTGACCCTTGGAATTTATTTTGGTCTCCTCCACCGATAAACCCACTTAACGCTGAGTTTGTGTTTTGACCTCCACCACCAATAAACGAATTGTCACTGGTTATTCTATTGAATTGTCCTCCGGCAATTACTGATTTTATACCTGATATTGTATTTGATTCACCACCACCAATAACTGAACAAAATCCTACATTTAAAATAGTGTTACTAAAACCACCACTAACGGTAGAACAGTTGGCATTTGCAAAATTGGAATTACCACATCTTAATACGGATCCCGGTCCTGAACCAACAATCATAACACCTCCACCTCCACCGCCAGTACTGAATCCTGATGCCGTCACGGTAGAACCATTTGTATTTGTTAAAGTAAGAACTCCTGTTCCTGAGTTATAAGATGCTCCTGTAAGGAAGATATCTGTGAATCCTGTTAAAAATCCTGAAACATTAAAAGTATTTCCTGAATTTGTTGTGAAAGTTGCAACACCTGTGTTAGAATTATAAGTACCACCTGTTACTGTCATATCAGACGATAAAATTCCTAAATTAACTGTGTATGCGTTTCCATTATTAACACCTGCGGTTAAATTAAAAGTACCTGGATTCCAAGTTAAACCTGTCAAATAATAATCATGAAGTCCAGAAATTGTAACATTTCCGTTTTGTTGGTTTAATATTAAATTTCCTGTGTTATAGTTGATATTTCCTGCAGTTACATAATTGTCCTGAAGACCTGAAATTATTACAGGAAGTCCGTAGTTATTATCAAGAATTAATTGTCCTGTATTATAATTAAGAGTACCACCTGTTAAAAACACATCAGGTGCTGGTATTGATGCAGGAACAACGTTACCCAAACCATCAATCGCTAAGTTAGTGACCGGATCACCATTACCTAATGTTTGTATATTCAAATTAGGAACATAAACTGTGTCATTTTGTGTTCCTGTAATATTACTACCACCTAATATAACTGAATTATTCGCATTTAATATTGAAGCTTCAGAGAAGATCATCGAGAAGGATCCTGAAACTGTATTTCCTTTACCTCCAAGTATTACATTACAATCACCGGTATTATCTATTAAGTTTCCTTGCCCTCCCAATATGGAAGATCTTACAGAATTAATAGTATTACTTTCTCCTCCCGATATTACAGAAAGACTACCCACAATTGAGTTTGTTAATCCACCACCAATTGTTGAATAATTTGTTTGGTTTATATCAACAATTTCATTTCCTCTACCTCCTGATATTAAATTGAATGCTCCGTTGTTTCCGTTAATAACGTTTCCACCACCGCCACCAATTGTAGATACGTTTTCATTTAATATTGTATTGTAAGAACCTCCATTAATATTATTTGTGTCAGGTGATCCTGAATTTCCAAATATCGTATTTGATCTACCTCCGTTGATATTACTATAAGGGTTAAAAGCGATTGTGTTTAAATAACCTCCGTTTATTAATGAATAAGATGAGTTGTTACATAAAACACTGTTTTGTCGACCACCATTAATATTTACATATGGTGAATCAATATAATTTAAATATCCTCCGTCAATTATTGAAAAGCTTGCGGATTGTGTTATTTGGTTTTGTTGACCGCTTACTATTGAGTTGTAAGAACACAACGATGAAACCGTGTTAAAGGTGCCTCCTCCGATAAAACTATTTTTACTATTTGTTGTGTTATTACATCCTCCAAAAATTGATGCAAAAGTTGCACATGTTTTATTTTGAAATCCTCCTCCTATTAATGAGTATGATCCGAGAGATATATTACATCTACCTGCCAATACACCCGAATATGTCGATTGTGCGGTATTACTTTGACCACATCTTACCGTGGATGATTGACCTCCAACCGGATCATCGATTATTACAAATGCCATTTTTTTGTTTTTTTTTAAGTTTATTATTTACTTTATTATAATAAATATCTGTAAGTCTAATAAACTTTATGTATTAAAAAAAAATCCCCACATTTCTGTGAGGATCACTTTGGCTATTTTACTTCTTCAAACTCTACATCGGTTTGATTAATATCTTCATCCATTTGTTGATCAGTACCATTAGATTTCGAATATAAATTTTCACTAACTTTTTGAAAACTCAAATTTAAATCATCTAAGTCTTTTTTAATTTTATCCATATTTTTATCTTGATATGAATTTTTTAAATTTTTAATACTTTCAGTTAGTAGTGATTTTTCGTCCTCTGATATTTTGTCTTCCAAATCTTTTAATGATTTCTCTGATTGGAATATTGTTGAGTCTGCAGTATTTAACAAGTCAGCGTTTTCTTTTTGTAATCTATCACTTTCAGCGTTGATTTCAGCCTCTTGTTTCATTCTTTCAATTTCTTCCTTAGATAAACCTGATGAAGACTCAATTCTTATTGACTGTTGTTTGTTGGTACCTTTATCCATTGCAGAAACATTAATAATACCATTCGCATCAATATCAAAAGTAACTTCAATTTGTGGAATTCCTCTTTTAGATGGTGGCAGTCCGTCCAAGTGAAACTTTCCAATCGTTTTATTGTCTTTGGACATTGGTCGTTCTCCTTGAAGGACATGAATTTCAACTGATGGTTGATTATCGGATGCAGTTGTAAATGTTTGAGATTTTTTTGTTGGTATTGTTGTGTTTGCGTCGATTAGTTTTGTCATAACACCACCCATAGTTTCAATACCCAAAGATAACGGAGTTACATCTAACAATAAAACATCTGTAACATCACCACCTAATACACCTCCTTGAATTGCCGCACCTAAAGCAACGACCTCATCAGGATTAACTCCTTTTGATGGTTCCTTACCGAAAAATGATTTAACGGCTTCTTGAATTGCAGGAATACGAGTAGAACCTCCAACAAGAATAATTTCATCAATGTCTGTAGTTTTTAATCCCGCATTTTCCAATGCTGTTTTACATGGTGATATTGTTCTTTTGATTAATGAATCAACCAATTGTTCAAACTTAGATCTTGATAAAGTTCTAACCAAGTGTTTTGGAACACCGTAAATTGGCATAATGTAAGGTAAATTAATTTCACTAGAAGATGTTGATGATAATTCAACTTTGGCCTTTTCTGCGGCTTCTTTTAATCTTTGAAGTGCCATTGGGTCTTCTTTTAAATCAACCCCATTTTCATTTTTGAATTCACCGGCCAACCAATCAATAATTGCTTGATCAAAATCATCACCTCCTAAATGTGTATCTCCATCTGTTGATAAAACTTCAAATACTCCATCACCAAGTTCCAAAACCGAAACGTCATGAGTACCTCCCCCACAGTCGAAAACAACCACTTTCATGTCTTTTGACATTTTATCTAAACCATACGCCAATGCTGCGGCCGTTGGTTCATTAATGATTCTTCTAACATTTAATCCGGCAATTTCACCAGCCTCTTTTGTTGCTTGTCTTTGAGCATCATTAAAATACGCAGGTACCGTAATGACCGCATCTGTAACAGATTGACCTAAATAGTCTTCGGCGGTTTGTTTCATTTTTTGAAGTACCACCGCAGAAATCTCCTGAGGTGACATCATTTTTCCGTCAATATCAACTTTAGGTGTGTTGTTTTCTTTTACAATTTTATATGCAACTTTTTTAACTTCATCTTTAGACTCTTCAAAGGTTGTACCCATAAATCTTTTTATTGATGAAATAGTTTTTTGTGGATTAGTTACTGCTTGTCTTTTTGCAGGATCACCAACTTTACGTTCTCCATCTTTTAAAAATCCTACCACAGATGGTGTGGTTCTTTTACCCTCATTGTTTGTGATTACAACAGGTTCTTTTCCTTCCATAATCGCCACACATGAATTTGTAGTCCCAAGGTCAATTCCAATTATTTTTCCCATTATTTTTCTTTATTGTTTTATGATTTTTTAAATCGTTTTATTTTATTCAAATTACGTGCCTGATAAAATAATATGACAAGTTGTCAGTTTTTTTTATAAAATTCTGACAATTTTTCAATTCTTTCCATTTTTTATAACCGAGGATCGAAACAAATATATTGTGTCAATAGAATAGTAACAATAGTTCTCTTCTTCTATATGACAATGCTCAACTTTAACGTTAATTGAGTCACTTTTCATGATGTTATTTCCATATGCATCACATCCACTTTTTGAACTTTTGCAACTTACAAGTAACAATAATCCAACTATTAAACTAAACTTTCTCATTTTCCAAATCCCATTTTTCCTGAACCCCTTACTGACGGAGTTCTTTTTAATCCTTCAAGGTTATCCATTACTTCCTCAAATTCTCTACCCATAACTATAGTTGAAATTACAACCTCTTTCAAGTGCGAGAGAGACATTCCATCAGTTCTTTCTACCCATTCTTCGATATTAATATTTTTAATATCATCTTCAGTTAGCTTGTGTTGAATGTATGCTCGTCTAATTTCCTCATTAGGTAATTCGACTTTATAACGTCTATCAAAACGTGATGGTCTGTTTGTAATACGATCCTGTAGTTTCTCAGGGTAATTGGTTGTTGCAATATAAACAACATCTTCAATTTGTTTTACACCATCCAAGATGTTTAATAATCTACTAGTGGAGTGACTATTTTCACCGGCAATCGAGTCGATGTCTTCCAAGATGACAATTAAAGGTCTTTCTTTTTCAATTTTCCTAAAGGTTGAAATAAAATCTATAAAATAGTCAATATCTTCTTGGTCTTTTACATTGATAATAATTCCGTCATTTTCAATAAGTTGTTTTGAAATCAACTGAATAATTCCTGATTTTCCACAACCTGGCTCACCATACATTAAAATCCCACGCTTATGAATAAAGTTATAGTTTCTATATTTGTCTCTACGATCCCAAAAATTTTGAATGTCTTTGAGAATATCTTGAATTTCATAAGAAGGTAATTGATATAATTCATCGGTTTTAAATGGTTGTTTTTTTAGGGTGTGTTGGCTTAATTGTCTGTTCCATACTATTTCATAAATACCGGCAGGAACTTTATTGGCCGATGGAAATGCTGGTGCAAATTCTTCATCTTGTAATCTACCCCAACATGTTGGCGAATTACTATTTGGTTTATCTTCATAATCTAACATTTGTTCGTCTTCGGTATATAAATTTTCTAATTTTTCTAACATGTTTAACTTTTCTAAGTAGTCATCAATTTGATCTTCCATCATTTTGTAATTTGTTTTGTAATTCATCCCAATCATCTTTTTTTACTGCAACTCTTACATTGTCAATTGTAAAAAAAACTTCTTTAGGAAAAATCAATGGGTCTTTTATTTTTTCAGGATCTATATTAATTCTACTGTTATAGATCGTTTCATTTGCAAATCTAACTAAAATTTCTTCTTTCATCTTACTAAAATTGGGTGTATTATTATTAATATTTCTTCTGTTTTTTCTTTAACCTTAACAACTCTATCTTTATAAAGTTTTAAAGTGTCTTTTGGATTTTTAGATTTAAAATGTTCGAATTGTGTTTTCATTTCGGTTCTGGCATCTAATTCTTTTTTGAAATATCCAAAATAATCGTCACAACCCCCAACACCTCTTGTTTTATCATAAACACCAAAAATCATGTTAGTTTCTTTGCTCATCACAACTTGTTTGAAATTGATTTAATTTTTTCCTCATCTTCACTTGAGATTCTGTGTCTATTGTTCATTAGATTCAAAAGTGTTTTCTTCCACTCTTCGTCTAAAAAATTTTCACTTTTAGTTTTATTTGGTTCTGTTGGAATTACCAAACCTTCTTCAACAAATAAATCAACTAATTTTAAGATCTCTAAATCTGATAAATTTTCATAGATTTCATTAACATCTAAATCTATTTCTGTTTCTGTCCAAAATGTTGCCATAGTATTTTTTTTTAAATAATAATAAAAAAAAGTGATACCATCAAGTTAATGGGAGTCACCATAATTATGTTTTTCACTTGCAATCAAATAGTCAGGATTTATGACTTTTCCAACTTTTTGACGATCACCGCTGATATGTTTTACAACAACACCTTCGTGTGGGACTTTGGTTCCTTCTATAAAATTATTGAATACAAAACTATCTTGAGTTTCTTTATTCCAATTACCTTGAAAAAGTAAATCAACCACAGGTAAATCTAATTGGTTAAAAACCCCTCTTTCTATTGAGAACTCTCGATAAACACCATCAACCTCAACATCAAAACCAGAAAAACGAATGTCACTTAACCCATAGTCATAATTTTTTTGTATTCCATGTCCATAGATCTCACCATAGATTACAATACCACTTCCCAATCTTTCAGGAGTGTAGTATTCTTTAACATACTTCCACAACTTATTTTGTATGTCATATTGCTCACCTATAGTTCTCCACACATCAGTAGAATAAAATCCTTGAGATGTAGATCCTTTCTCGACGTTATGGGATCCATAGACATATTCGAATTTGACCCATTCATTACCAAAGAATTTTCTAACACGATCCCAAAGACTTAATCTTTTCTTTTTTACAATACCATAACGAGCGTTTGTTCCATGCATTTTACGAGTTACTACAACCTCATCTTCTTCGGTAAATAACTCAGGAACATTCTTCAAGTTAGGAAACTTATAATAAACGTGGAAGTTAGGATTTTGGTGGTATTTAAATTTTCTACCTCCAACACTCATTTCAACCATCTTAACCGGTGGTTCGTATTTGAAAACCTTAAGTAATTCCATACAGTCAGATCCTTCATATCTGTATTTTTCAGGAACAAACCCTATTGGTATTATTAAACATTCAGAATAAACTCCACGAAGTTTTACAGTTCTTACTCGTTGTCCTTTTCGTAAATAACTAGTAACACCCATAGAATCAGAAAGTTTCAATGGTATTATTGCATCAGTAGTTGCGACAACAACCAAATCAGTTAATTTATATTCACCTTTTTTAACTATCGCATTCCAACCACCAACTACCGCAAGTTCTATGTTATCTGCCCCTTCTATTGGTTTTATTTCACATACTAAACCAACATAACATACACTATTTAAATTTTCCATTTTTTATACTTTTTCAAATTCTTCTTTTACTAACACTATTTCACCATTCAACCTTTCAAGTTCTTTAGAAATCATTTCTCTAATAACTTCTCTGTTGTAAATTGTAACCTCATCTTTTCTTGTTATAAATGCTTTTGATGGACTAAATTCAATCGTCACATTTAAAGAACAAGATTCTAACGCAGATTCTAATTTATGCTTCTGTCTTTCCAATCTATCAAGATCTTCTTTAACTTTTTTTGCTTGTTCAAATTTTTCTAATTCCATAACTTTTATTTTTTTTTTAATTATTCGAGATCATCTTCTTCAAAATATTTCTTCATACTTCTTGGTTCTGTAAAGTCCCACGTCTTACTTTCAAACTCTGTGACCCATTCATTAACATCTTCTCTTGTCCAAATCGGAGCAAAAGAAGGACGATACATAAGTGGTAGATCTTTCTTCTCGTCCCACTCATCAAGTCTTTGTGTTACATCATCAATAAAGTTTTTACTCTTAGTGTATTTAACCCAGTCACGGTAATCATCTTCTGATTTAATAAACATAACCTCACCATAATTTTGAAACTCCATTTCAGGAAATTCTAAATTTGGATTATTGGTATAAACATCAACAATACCATTGTCACCGTAATATGAATCACAAAGTTCTCTTAAACCATATAAACTACTTGGTTTTTCTTCCCATACACTACCGAACTGACGAACAGAACAGATATACAAATACCCATCTGTGTAGGAATGTATTTTTCCTTGAATTTCATTTCTTAATGAAATAAGTTCGTCCATTGTTAATTTATCTAAATTCATATTGTTCGTGTACTGTTTGCGTTTTTAATCATTTTAATTTTTTCAATTATTTCTTCTGGGGTTTCTTTAACTTTGAAGCCTCCGTTATTATGTGTTGTTACACCAATCACAGTATGTTTTTTTGTTGTTGGTTCTCCTTTATGCCACATTTGACATTCCTTTACTTCGTAAAAATGTCCAATTTCATTAATATTAACATAAATGAAACTATTGTCTTTAGGGGATGTTAATTTAATTATTTTCATTTGTATATTTTCTAATTAGTTTAAAAATTTCTGTAATATCTGTAAATTCTGATGGTGGACTATCGTTTCTACCTGGTAAAAATATTAAAGTAAAACCGTGATTCCCTTCAAACTTTTCAGTAACTCTTTTACCACAAATTTCAGTAATATAAACCCAAGGAAAGTTTCCTGATAGTTTAACCTCAATTCCAATTTTTTTCAATCTTTCTACAAAGACCTTGATTTTATCGCCAGTCAATTTTGTAGAGTCATCTTCTCTTTCCATATAGGTTCCAAATTT
>Ga0209087_1000980_pt1 | contig 17223 bp, 18 predicted proteins | sample S_130805_EF_Meta_FD_187321 | JGI IMG/M metagenome (GOLD analysis project Ga0209087, IMG submission 187321) | Freshwater microbial communities from Lake Simoncouche, Canada to study carbon cycling - S_130805_EF_MetaG (SPAdes) (version 2) | ecosystem: Environmental > Aquatic > Freshwater > Lake ... | reverse complement strand
ATCTTTGAGTGCTAGTATAACAGCGGCTGTTGTGATAGATAGTTCATCTTCACTTGTTTCTTTACTCAAGTCAAAGTTAGTATAGAAATCTTCTACTAACCTAGCAGCGCTTTGTTGTTCAGATGTACCCATCTCAAACTGTCCATGCTCATCTTGACTAGACAGTTTTTTGATTTGTTCTATTCTTGTTTTGATTATGGTTTTATTCACTTGCTTCTCCCTTGTTTAGTCGTGTGTCTATCCATCTATGTATAGACATGTTTGCCCCATACATAGTTACTGCATCCTGCACCCAGAAGAGTGCAGCATCATCGTTGTCCGCTTCTACTTCTATCTCTACTTGTATTATGTACTTAGTACCAGCCATGTTTCCTCCAGTGTGACCACGCAATTGATGGCTTGTCATACCGATGAACGATATACTCCAGCCCCCGCGCAACTTGTTGCGGGGCTGGGGTACCAGGTTTAGTACCAAGTACTTGTGCTATGCCATAGGCTGTTGACTTGGGATTATCGGCATCATATTTCCATGCTGATTCTTTACCCCATAGTTTTATCAGTGCTTTATGTTCGCTTCGGTTCCACTCAGGGAACCACATCTTCATGTATGAAAGAGCATACAACTTGGCTGCGTATGGTGTCCATACTTTAGGTAGTTTCTGTTCGTTATAACATAGGTCGTTAACATGCTGAGAGTAATGCTTAAGTGGTAAACCTATTAGCGTGGTTAGTGTTAGCAGCATGGTGCTGCCTATTGCTATCCATTTTCTTATCTCTTTCATGACTATCTCCTAGTCTTCATCTCCGTACATGCGGTCAGGTTCATTGCATACACATTCATAGATGAAACAACCACACTGGTCGCATTCATCTGATTGCCCTGTTGCTACAGGGTCATCTAATGGTGGCTCATAAGTCATCGTAACAAACCCCACATACCCACTCAGCATGTACTGCTATTAACTCTGACATTGGAGTTTGTTCTTCACATCGCCAGCATACAATCGTATCTTCTTCTTCTAGTTTAGTCATCTGTTACCACCTTTCTAAACATGATGCTCCACCATCCTTTGGCAGCGCAGTCATCACAATAGTATTGGCTTGGCACATCATCACATATCCAATGATGCTTGTGCTCACTCATTTGTTATGCTCTTCCTTGTGTCAATTGTTTATGATATATTTTCATAAGTAATTGTGTTGGTTCTTCTTCCTTTACTAATGATTCAATAGATATTTCGTATCTATTGCATAGATGTATTAGGTTTTCAAGGGTAGGTTTTCTATCTCCTCTTTCCCAACTACCTAATGTTACTGCGCTTATCCGCGCAACTCTAGATGCTTCAGCCAGTGTTAGGTCTTTGGCTTTTCTCACTGCTCTTAATCTTTTACGTACAGTTTTATAGGTTGGGTTCATCTTCTACTCCTGCATCTTGTAAGTCACCTGGTGGTGGTACTGCTGATACATCTGAGTCATCTTCTATCCATGGATATAATCTGTGTTGCTCAATGATTGCCCATGATGGTGCTATAGTATCACCTTTCCATGTAATACCTTTAGGTAATTCAACTGGCTCATTGTGATAGCCAGATATGTAGTTATCTATTGCTTGAGTACATACAGGTGCCATGCTTGATGGTACTGGTGGGTAGAAGTTACTAGTCAGGTGTATTTCTACTGCTGCTTGCATACTCAACCCATCCATAGTGGCTAAGTCTCTTGCAAATGTAGACCCCATTAGAACGGTACCTCCACATGCTTTTCGCATGACTTGCGCCATGCTCTTAGTCTTTGCTTGAGGAATCTGTTTTCTTGTAATAAATGTACGTTAGCAAACGCTAGTATAAACATCATGATAATACTAGCACCTAACGCTATAGTTATAGCAACTATGTCACCGTATGACAGTGTCATTATATTCTCCTTTGTAATTATAGTTGATTGATGGAATCGCAATGGTCCGCTGAGGTTACAGAAACCCCGACCAAAAAAGGGGGAGATGAGTGCTATCTAAGCCACCCACCTCCCTGTTTTTTAGTTTTTTACGACCTCAAACACCTCAAGTTGTAACTGTGGTGCTCGGCGTGATGCTTCGGCAATATCTTGACGGCGGTCAAAGCGTGTAACTAACCGACCCTTCAGTGTTACTAGGTCTGATTGTTCTTGACCTGCGCGTGTTACGCCCAGGATTTCTCCTACTGTACTGTCATCTAGTGCCACGATATTCATACCGCATACATAAACTTGACGGTCTGCATTACCATTGCTGAATGCTGACACTTCGCGTTGGTCAAACCAACCTGTCACCATTGTTCCCTTTGAACCTGTGAATGTACGTACGTTCTTAATCTTGCCTGTGATAGTTACTTCGTTGTTCATCTGTTTCTCCTTGTTAGTTTCTGTTAGTTGATTTTAGGCTGATAGCCCGCTATCACGAAGTGTAGCGGGTCTATCTGCCCTTTTTGCTATCTTACGTTGTTTTCCAATGGCTTGTCACATGATTGACAGTCATTGAATGCTTTGGGTGTGAGTATGTGACACCATTTGCACTCTGTTTCACGTGCACGTTGGCGCTCATCGTCTAACTCCCATAGTTCTTCGTGTGTACCGCCATCCATTAACTGAGCGATAGGCGGTGTGAACTCCTTGCGTATCAACCAAGGGTCGTCTTTGTCTATAAATTCAACTGCAAGTTGAATCAGTTTGAACGGGTTATCTGTGTCCCATATTTCAGTCATTTTCGTAGTCCATGTCTGTTCCTTTGTTATTGTTTCCGATGACACCCAATCGCTTGCGTTGGGTGATTCATCGGTGTCTGTTGACAGTCCTGGTCCTTCGCCTAGTCTGTCGTCTTCATGTAAGTCCCAAGCGTGCTTGTCGGACTTACTTTCTTTTGTTTCGTAGCAGTTGATGCAACTATCTTCACGCTCTTCGCGTGTGAATAGGTGCATGATGTTGCATGTAACAGGGTACTCACAGCATGTTTCAGTGTGTGTGGTGATGCTGATGCCTTGTTCTGTCATTTCATTTCCTTTCGTCCTGTATCCACCTGATGTGAATACGCGTATATCAATACTCCTAAGTCACTCAGACAGCGCATATGCGCTGGATGCGGGGCGAGGCTGAGGTACGAAGACTCGGCAGATGCGTTGGGTGTAGGCGAAGGCGACTAGATTCTGAAAGAATCGCCGAGCCGCAACCCACGCTGAGAGAAATCGTGACTGTTTTGCTCTGCTGAATAGGCAGAGCAGGGAACGATTTGACGACGGAGTATGATAGGAGCATTGCAGGAGCATGAGTCCGAGCATGGCGTAGCATGGCGCATGAGCGACGAGCGAAGCGGAAGGAGCGAAGTAGACAGGCTCGACAGGCTGGCGAAAGTCGAGCGCGAATGCGCGAGCAAAGCCCCATTGTGGCGAGACATCATGACGAGACCTTTAGAGTCGAGGAATGAAGAACGACAAGCGAACGAGTGAAACATCGTGAGCGTCAAGAGACGCGTGGTAACGCGGCGGGGCGATGACGGTGCGACGCTTAAAGCGCCGAAGCAGCAGGCGTGGCATAGACACGCCAGATGCTTGGACAGACGCAGTGCGGTAGCAGGGCTGAGGGTTTACCAGCCATTGCCAAGGCATTGGCTATTAAACAGGTAGTCCGAGTATTCTCATTTATTTGTACAGTCTGTATATATATACCCCCCTGACTGTCAGGCAGACTGACTACCGACAGACAACCCGCAGTATATGTTCTGTCTGTACAGTATTACAGTTCTGTATTAGTCTTTGACCCCCATAGTATTAATGTCTGTCAGTTATATATATTGTATCTCTACCTAAAAACATTTCTGTATATAGTTACAAGGGGTATATTACAGTCTGACCAGCACTTATATAAATACTTTAGAATAAAACGTTCGTTTTACCTGTTTGAACGGATTAAGTATATATAGAGAGTAAAATAGTTCAGAACTCTTTTTAGAGAGTTCTTCACTCTGTTACAGACTACTGTACAAACAACTATCTGTAGGGCGGGGGGACTCTGCCACAAAGGAGATAAACGTGGCAACATCAGCGCACAAAGGATTTAAAAAAGGTGGAGAGCATCACCTTGCAAAGGAAGTAACTCAGGCCAAAGCAGATGTTCTTGCTAGGGTCAAAGAGGGTGTACCTGTCCAAGCCGCTATGGTTGCAGTAGGTAAGAAACCAGATACGGTCCGCCAATGGATGAACCGTGACCCTGAGTTTGCCCGTGCCCTGGAAGAAGCCAAAGAGCAGGGTAGTAAGCAATCCTTTGACTCAATGGGTCTTGAGAAAGAATCTATCCCATTTGCCGATTTCTCTAAGATGTTTTTTGACCAGACGGTTTTTCCTCATCATCAAGACTGGGTAGACCTACTAGAGGGTAATGAACCTTCTTGGCTCCACCCATCTATGATTTATGAGCCAGGCGAGAACAACCGCCTACTGGTGAACGTGCCACCTGAGCACGCTAAGTCCACGGTTATTACCGTAAACTATCCGACTTACCGCATCGCTCTCAATCCTAACATCCGCATCATCGTGGTATCGAAGACATTGAATAAGGCACGCGAGTTCGTATATGCTATCAAGCAACGATTGTCACATCCCCGCTGGCTCAAACTGCAGACCGCTTACGGTCCTGAGGGCGGTTGGAAACAAGACGCTGATACTTGGCGTACCGATACTGTCTACCTTGGGGGCGATGCGCGTAACTCTAGCGAGAAGGACCCAACCCTTCAGGCGTTAGGTATGGGCGGTCAGATTTACGGTGCCCGTGCCGACCTCATTATTCTTGACGACTGCATCACTACTGCTAATGCCCACGAATGGGATAAGCAGATGGACTGGTTGCAAAAAGAAGTTATTACCCGTCTGGGCAAGAATGGTAAGTTACTAGTTGTAGGGACACGGATTGCCGCAAATGACCTTTATAAAGAACTTCGTAATCCTAAGCATTGGTCTGGTGGTCGGACTCCGTTTACTTACATGGGCATGCCTGCTGTACTTGACTATGCGGAGGAAACGGAAAATTGGACTACCCTCTGGCCTGAGTCAGATGTTGCCTGGGATGGCGACTCTGATGTACCTAAAGAGAACGGGTACTATCCCAAGTGGGATGGTCCAGCACTCTTCAAGAGACGCAGCGAAGTTACACCTTCGACATGGGCTTTGGTTTACCAGCAAGAAGACATCCAAGAAGACTCCATATTCCCGCCTGCACTCGTGCAAGGAGCGACCAATGGGATGCGCAAGCGAGGACCGCTAAAGGCTGGTACTGCTGGACATCCACCTAAGGTTGAGGGTTTACATACTGTAATTGGATTTGACCCTGCTATGGCAGGTAATGCTGCATTTGTTGTAGTTGCATACAACAGAGCAGACGGAAAGATTTACGTGTTGGATTGTGTCAACATGGAAGAACCAACACCACAAAAGATTCGGGCGACAATTGAAGAACTGGTTATTAAATACAAACCGCAAGAGTTCCGCGTTGAAATCAACGCCCACCAAAAAGCCTATTCCCTTGACGAAGAACTACGCGGGTGGCTCGCTGGATACGGCGTACGCCTTGATGCTCACTTCACAGGGAAAAATAAATGGGACACTTCTTTTGGCGTTGCGTCAATGTCTAACCTCTTTGGCACAGTCCGCGAAGAGAAGTTCCAGAAAAACAACATATTAGAATTACCTTCATCTGAAGGTTCTGAAGGTATCAAAGCCTTAACTCAGCAACTACTAACGTGGAAACCAGAGACTAGGGGTAAGACCGATACCGTCATGGCTTTATGGTTTGCCATCATTCGCATACGCGAACTGATGCAATCTGCAAGCCGAACATCGCAGTACGCAAACAATCGCTGGGCAACTCGTGCTCAGATGAATCAACGCCTTGCAGTAAACCTCGATGAGATGTTTGCAGAGCAATGGCAAGAAAACTTCGGATAAGGATAAATAAAATGGCATCACCAAAACCAGTAACAAGAAGCAGTAGTGCAAAAGGTGCTCCTAAAATGACAGTTAAAGTAAGTCCAAATGTAACTGTTGTGGCTGGTAAGCGCGGACGAGATACTATATCTGCACAAGAACAAGCACGTCTTAAGAGCATTAATAAGCCTGCTAAGACAACTGCTAAGACAGCAAAAGCAAATGCTAAAGCACTAAAGGCTTCTGGTAGTACACCTAAAAACGCAAAGCCTACTATGTACACAGTGTATGGACCTAAGGGAACAACAAAAGTACCTGCTCGTAAACTAGCGCAAGAAGAATCAGAAAAGCGCGTTTCTGCTCGCTCTCGTGCTGGCATTCCTCGTGGCGGTTCTTTGGGCACAATTGGTGGCGCTGGCATGAACTGGGATACTAAGTAATTTTTTTAATCAATCGTTAGGACAATAATGGCATTATCAATAGAGCAGGTAACAGCACGGGTTGATTCCCTGCGTTACCGCAATCACGAACGTGATGCGCGTAACCTTGACGTACTTGCTGTACGTAAGGGAAAAATTGCTCAGGTTTATCCTAATTTCTTTCCAGAAGGTGTTGATGCTAACGTAGTAGCAAACTTTATTGACATTGTTGCTCGTGACCTATCTGAAGTTATGGCTCCGCTTCCAGCGGTTAACTGTTCTGCAGCCAATCAAGTATCTGATAGAGCACGTACCTTTGCTGATAAGCGCACTCGTATTGCCTCTAACTATTTTCAACACTCAGACCTAGCAGTACAGATGTACTCAGGTGCTGACTGGTATCTAACATATGGATTCGTCCCATTCATTATTGAATTAGACGATGAAGCAAAATTGCCACGTATTCGCATAGAAAATCCTATTGGGGCTTACCCAGAGTTTGACCGCTATGGACGTTGTGTGGCATTTGCCAAAAGATACTCTTTAACACTTGGTGAACTGGTATCTCAGTTCCCAGAATTTGATAGAGAACTTCTTGGACCAGATGGATATAAGCAAGACCTTAATGCAGTAATTGAAATGATTCGTTATTATGACAAAGACCAATCTATCATTTATGTACCACGTAGAAATGATTTAGTTCTTTCTCAGGCTGCTAATCCACTTGGTAAGATGATGGTTGTTATTGCACGTAAGCCATCTATTGATGGTGAACTACGTGGACAGTTTGATGATGTACTTGGTATTCAGTTGCTGCGCAACCGATTTGCATTACTTGCAATGGAAGCAGCAGAGAAGTCAGTACAGGCACCAATTGTTCTACCACAAGATGTGCAAGAACTTATGCTTGGCGGAGATGCTGTTATTCGTACAGCCAATCCAGCAGGTGTTCGCCGTGTAGAACTTACTTTGCCACAGGGTGCATTTACTGAACAGAACATTCTTAATCAAGAACTACGTGTTGGTACACGATACCCTGAATCTCGTACTGGAAACATAGATGCTTCTATTGTTACTGGTCAGGGAGTGCAGGCTCTTATGGGAGCCTTTGATACACAAGTTAAATCTGCACAAGCAATCTTTGCTGCAACACTTCGGGACATTATTAGTATTTGTTTTTGCGTAGATGAAATGATTTATCCCGAAGAAAAAACAATTCGTGGAGTAGATTCGGGTTCACCTTATGAGATTACATACAAGCCAACTAAAGACATCAAGAATGATTATTCTGCTGATGTCCGTTATGGCATGCTTGCTGGTCTTAATCCAGCACAAGGTCTTATCTTTATGCTTCAAGCACTTGGAGGAAAACTCATCAGCCGAGATATGGCTATGAGAGAACTACCATTTACAGTTAACGTAACACAAGAATTAGAAAAAATTGAAATTGAAGAAATGCGCTCTGCGTTACTTGGTTCACTTACGGCATACACACAAGCAATTCCACAAATGGCTACTCAAGGTCAGGATGCTTCAGATGTAGTCCGTAAGATTGCTGCGGTAATAAAGGCTCGTCAAAAGGGACAAGCATTAGAAGATGCAATAGAAGCAACCTTTGCTCCGCAGCAACAGGTTCCTCCTGCTGGTGAACCAACTAATACGGTTGAGCAAATGTCCCCTGCTCCCGCTGGTCCGCCAGCAGGAGGTTCTCCAATACAACTACCGCAGGGAAGACCAGATTTACAAACAATACTTAGCACTATGACAGGTGAAGGTCAAGGACGAAGCGCAGTACGAACAACTAGGGAACAAGCAATTTAAGGAGTAAGCCATGGCAACACCTCGCAAGAGAACCACAAAGGTTAAAACAGTTGCTGATGAGACTTACTCAAAGTTAGACCAGTATGCAATTGAACTACACGAATATTATAAATCATTGCGTAGAGCAGGATTTACAGTTGATAATGCTTTGTACATTCTTTCTGCAAAGCAAACGTATCCTGATTGGATGCAATCACCACCAACAATAGATGATGTTAGAAAATACATGGATGAGGAGGACGAGTAATGGCACGTGGAGGTTATCGTCAGCCTAATAATCCAGCACCTGTATCAGGTCCTGGTGCGCTTTCAGCGCGTACAGATGGTGGTGCTACCGAAGGAATGACACAGCCACAGCAAGATTATAGTGGTTTTGCATATGGAGAAAACAAAGGTTTAGCAGAACAGCAAAGCGGTGCAGGTATGGCTGGTAATCCATTTCCTATGGCTGGCATTACACAACTTACTGCTCCTACAGAACGTCCAAATGAAGTAGTTACTTCTGGTATAAATTATGGTGAGGGAGCAGGCACAGAAGCAATGCGTGGCATGCCTAATCAAACACCATCACTTGTTGACACTATTAAACATCTTATACAATTTGACCCATCAGGTGATGCGGAATTAATCTACAGGTCGTTACTTGACAGTGGGTACTAATGGAGCGCCTAGAACCTTCAGTTGCTGAGGCATCTCCAAATCTTTATGCTGCTGCTAAAAGTGCAAACTTATCACCAGCAGAAACAACACAAATAAATCAGTTAAGTTATTCACTTAAAGAACATCGCCGTTTATCTAAGTTGCCTGTTGATACAGCAAAGAAACAATTTGTTAAACTTGATAAAGATGTACAAGATGGTTTAAAGTTTCTTTTTAAAGATGCTACTTACTCGCAACCAGACCCTTCAATTGCTGACCGCACATTTGGTGTAGTTAAGGCTTTAGCCAAAGGTTTTGCTAGTCCACTTGTTCAAATGTATGACCTTGCCGCTGGCTATGGTCGTGTAATCAATCAACCATACTTACTTGGTCGTCAAGTCCAACAGGGTGCACCATTTAATAAAAAGACTTGGGATAGTGGTTGGAGTGGCAAGTCACTTTATGATGATGGCGCTATTAAAAAAGTTAAAGAATACTTTGGTGATACAGATACTGTAGTTGCGCAAGGATTACTTGCTGGTAAAACTCCTGGTGAGATTATTCAGTCATATGGTACTCCAGATGAAAAGATTCTTGCATCTATTACTAAGGCTTACAATAAGCCAGATGATTTTAAACAGGTTATGGATGGCGTTAAGTACGCTCAAATTAGCCCTGGTCGTGACCTAGCACGCATGATGGATACTGTGCCACCTAAGTCTGGTGGTTTACATGGTGACTATGTAACTGGTAAAGTTAAAAATGTTTCAGGTGTTATTGACTTTGTTTATCAAATTGTTGTAGACCCATTAACATGGATGTCTGGTGGCATTGACAAAATTGCCAAGGCTGCTCCTCTTGGAGAACGTCTAGCAAAAAATGTTACCGATGCAGCAGCACGCGGAGAACTTAATCTTGGTGTACGTGAAGTTATGGCTAAGCCAGAAGTATTTAACCTATGGGAAAATCAACTTGGTCCTGCAATTAAAAAGTATTCTGAAGCAGGAACTGCTGTCGAAAAAACTATTGCTTATCGTGAATTAATTGATACTACTCCTGGTTATCGTAATCGTGAGGCTGTTAATTTACTTGCTCGCAATAATGTTGTTGATGCTGCATCTGCTGAAAGATTTTTTTCACAAGCAAATAATGTAAACTTACTTTTGTCTGGACGTATTGATGGTGTTGATTATTACCGTAATGGTATTGCTGTTGCCAAAACACACCGTAATATGGCTGATGGTTTATCATCTTATTTAGATAGTGTATTCAATGCTACTAGTGCTAAACAACTAGGACCACTATCTACACGTGGTCGTACAACTGCACAATTAGAAGCACAAGGTGAAGATATTTATTCTTCTTTTGTACAATCAGGAGATGCTCTTGATGTAATGACTGGTGCAATGAAGTCACAAGTTCTTACAGATGCAATTGCTGAAATTAAAGGTTTTAAAAAGATTGGCACTATGGCTTCTCGTAGCCCACTCAATCTTGAAATACGTCTTGGAGCAGATGCTGCTAAGACTGCTGAAAACTTTACTGCTAAAGCACGTTTGCTTTTGCCACGTGACCTTGCAGAGTTTTTAACTACAAAGTTTCTTGATTCAACAGAAGATGAACAAGTTGTAATAATGCGCAATATGGATGCAGCAATTATGCTTAAGGCTGGATTAGGTGGAGAACCTGATGGCAGAATCCTTATGAACAAGATTCTTGCTGATAAGTATGGTGGCAAATCTGGTATGGGTGTAGTAAGCAACCTTGAAATTAATCCAGAACATGTTAAGTTTCTTGATGAAACAACTATACGTAATGAAAATGGAGTACCTATGGTGCAAACCATGGGCGCTATTCAACCATTCCAAGAAGCCAAAACTATTGGTGCATTGCCTTATGCTGAGATTGCAGCAATGTCTAATCAGATTCGTTCAAAGAAGAATTTGTTTTATGCTATTGGTGGTATTCCAGCAAGTGAAACAGCACGTAAGATTACAGATATTTGGTCATTGCTTACACTGTTCCCACGTTTAGGTATTCGTTCTGCTATTGATGAAGGTATAGCCTACGCATTAACGGCACCTGGTAAAGATTTATTTCATTTTGCTGCACGTACTGGTTCTCGACTGGGCAAAATGTCTACTGTATTTACGGGTTCTAACTCTGCGGTTGGTCCTATTAAATCTGGTTTATTAAAGATTGTTGGCAAAGCACCACAAGATGCCATTGGTCTTGAAAGACGTGCAGAAATAATGCGTACTTTAGCAGAAAAACTTGGCGTACCAGTAGAACAGTTAACTAATATCCAAAAGCGTGAAGCAATTGGTGAAGAAGTAATACGAATTTATGGTCGTTTTATTAGTGAAGAAGACCAAGGCTTGCTTATGCAAGCGCTTGTTCATCAACCAGAAATGCTTAATTCAGTTGCTAACTCAATTGTGGCTCAAAGTGGTTTATCTGGTAAGTATGCTAAAGAAGTTATTGATGGCATTGTAGATATGAGTGCTTTATCTAAGCATCTATCTGATTTAAAACTTGAACGTGGCACTAAAGCCTATTCAATTTCTACAAATGACCTAGCAATTGCTAATCAAGCATGGCTTACAGCAGCACATCACGAAAACTGGTTCTTAAGTTTTGTTGCTAATCGTAAAGAACTACCTAACAATCGTGTAATTGACCCAGGTTATGTCTTCTATACTAATGAAGGGCTACGCCCTGGTGGTATTAATGACGCAACTGGTAAAGAACATTTTGAAAATGCATTAGACCAACTATCTGAGGCTGCTGGTTTGTCATATAACGTACAAACTAAGATGTGGTATGTGTTTGACCAAGCGGCAGTAGATTCATTTAAGGCTATGTCATCACGAACAGTTGATTTAAAGGCTCGTGGTATTGATGATGTAGGCATTGTACGTGACCAGATGGGTCGTATTCTTGCAGACCTTTATACTACTTTTCATGGTAGTTCTAAAGGTTATAATCAAGAACTATTTAATGCAGTGCGTAGTGAGTTCCTTAAGTTCCAAGAACTTGAGATAACAACAGGGGCAAAGGTTGCACGTAAGTGGGCTAAAGCATCAGCAAGTATTCCATATGAGCGTTTTTCAGAATTAACTATAGGGCATCAACCAGTTGGTGAGATTAACACTGCTATTAACTTTCCTGGATTTAGTGATATTGAAGGTGCATACAGAGCATTTGGTAATAAATTGATGGAAGGTATGGACAGGCAGATAAATGCCCTGTTCCGTCAGCCAGCAGTTATGGTTACTTATGTACAGTTGCGCAAGCAATACTCAGGTATTGAACGTGCATTTATAAAGCAATCATATGATGCACATATTGCAGAAAATCCTGCTATGTACATTACCGAAAAAAGTAAATCACGTTTGCTCACACAAATGCAAGCATTAGGACAAAAACGTTTTACTGAAATTGCATCTCGCGATGCAGCAGATAGAGTATTAATGTTTGCTGATAACCCTGCTATTCGTTCTAACGCAGCATTTAGCGCACGTACTGTAGGTCGTTACTATCGTGCAACAGAAGATTTCCAACGCCGTATTTTCCGTATGACTAAGGTAGCACCACGTGTGTTATATCGTTTACGTCTAGCGCATCAGGGCTTAGATGCTACTGGTGAGGTTCATCCAGACCAAAATGGTGACCCGTACATCATTATGCCAATGGATAAGATTATCTATAAGGCTACTGATACCACACTGCGTGCTCTTACTGGTGACGGATACCGTCAACCAGCATTTAGTGACTTTACCCTTAAGTTAAAGTTAGTTAACCCATCATTCCAGCAAGATGCGGGACTACCTACATTGGCTGGTCCAATGGCAGGGCTAAGTGTTATTGCTATTAAAAATCTATTGGGTGCTACTAATAATCCATTCTTAACTAAAGCAGGAGAACAATTAGATACTATTGCACTAGGCAATATTGGTGACAATATTGATATTGCACGGGCTATCCTGCCATCAACTGTAACTAAGTTGTATTCTATACTTCCTTTTAACGAGAAAACTCGTCAAGAAGTAACAGCAGGACAGCAGGCTATGGCATATATGGCAGCGCATGGCATGTATCTAGATGCTAACTCAACTGCTGAAGAAAAAACTGCATATATTAAGAACCTACGTATTAGCGCACACAACATTGTTGCATTGCGTTCTATTATAGGTCTCATCTCACCTGTTGCGCCTTCATTGCAAGAGAGTATAGATGTACCTGACTATCTAAAGAATGCAAAAATTACAGGACTGCGTCCCGAGTTCTTTGATATTCTTAATGGTATTACTATTGCTAATCAGGGTGATGTTCAAGACCCATATGGATTAGCATTGTTTACATTTATGGGTGATAACCCAGGTAAGTTAATCTATACAGTATCTCGTACAGATAAAGCAACCAAGGTTGTTGTAAAGAATACAGAAGGACTTAAGAACTGGGCTATTGAAAATAATAAACTTATTGAAACCTATGGAGAAGCAGCATATATTTTTGCTCCACAAGTAGGTAAGTTTACACCAGCATCTTATAACTGGATTCAAGCATCAGGTCTTATGAGTAGCAAAACACTTGAGAAATACTATGACGATATTCTAGTATCACAAGACAAGCAGGCTTATTATAATATTGCTACACAAGAAAAAGAAATGCTATCTAACATAGCAGACCCTAATGCTCGTGCAACAATTATTAATAATGCAACAATGGCTCGTGCAAGTCTTAAAGCATCTAACCCATTGCTGACTAAAGCCCTTATTGGTGGGGGTAATAGCATTGGTGATGAAACAAATATGATGGCTAAGGTTGAGCAAATTATTTCAGACCCAAAAACCAACATTGATGCAGGCACACGCGCCCGTATGGGTCTGGCTATTAAAATGATTAAAGACTTTATAGCATTTGCCCAAGACCCACGTTTTGGTGATGCTATTAATGGTATTGAAATCAAACGTGAACGTAAGGCACAAGTTGAGGCTAACATCAAGGATTTGATGGCTGGAGATTTGTATGTTACTGAAGCAAACCGTGCAATTTTTCAATCAATTCTAGATAGTTTATCTCGTGATTCATACATCTCGTTTAATCGGAGGTCATAATGGCAGAACCAATTCAATTTTTTGGCGGTACCTCGTCTGCTGTTACTGTTAATCCAGGTAGCGGTACCACTTCCTCTTTAATTGATTCAGATTTTTCTGGTGATAATGCTCGATATAAAGTAATAACTCAAAATGGCAAACAGTACGTTTCTGACCCTACACTTAGTGGCAACAATCAAGTTTTTATTATTATAACTGGTTCTGGTAAAAATATTAAATATGAGGTTACAAGTGATTTAACTAAAGCACAAGCATCATATATTAAAAACTTTCCTGGTGGGTTGCCTGCGCTTAAAAAAGCGCTTTTAAATTCTGGTTACATAACAAAAGATGAGTATGCCAACAATAGTTACATTGGTGGTCTTATTGGTGCTATCTCTGATTTAACAATTCAAAGCGTACAAGGGTATGCATATGAAGGTAAGACTGAGTTTAAGCCTATGGCTTCTTTCCTTATGGGACAAAAAGGAACAGGCACTACCAGCAAGGCTGGTACATTTAAAGATACTACTACTGATATTACAACCATTGGTGATGCATACAAAGAAATTAATGACTACATGCTTGATGTCTTTGGACGTGAAGCAACCCAAGAAGAAAAAGATACTTTTTATAAAGACATCAATGCTCGTGAGTTAAAGTCAGGTGTACAGACTGTAACGGTTAGAGATGCAACTGGTAAGATAACAAAGACTCAAAAGATTGGTGCTGCGCTTACATCAGATGAGCGTATCAATTCACTTAATGCCGTTGTTAAGACTGCCCTTAAAGGTACAGAAGCAGAAACAATTCTTAGTTCTTCTAAGGGTAGCAAGATTGCCCAAGACATTGCTAAGATTCAAAAATCTGCTGCTGACTATGGTCAGCCTATATCGGCAGGACAGGCTATGAAGTATGTGCTTGATGGATTTGGTACACCTGATTATGTAGCCAAGCAAACTGAACGCCTACGTCTTAATGCTATGACTATGTTTGGCAACCTTAAAGACCACATTAATAATGGTGGCAATGTTAAAGACATTGCTGACCAGTATGCATACATTAAGTCTAAAAAACTAGGCATTGCATTAACTGATTCAATGGCTGATAAAGATGTAGTAGATGCTATTAGCAAAACTGGTGGACTTATGTCCACTGCAGATTTTAGTAGACAAATGCAAGCAAACCCACTATGGCGTCAAACAGAAGAAGCACACAATACTGCTGCTGATTTTGCTAACACTATACTTAAGTCGTTTGGATTCATGGGGTAATCATGGCTGACAATTTTATTACGGACATATCTGCGCTTAATGCTCAAACACAAGCAACTATAAAGACTAATGCTGCAAATGCACAAGTTGCTGCTGAAAAAGATGCTAGTGGTGTAATAACAAAATATCGTTCTATGACCCCAGAGGAATATCTTGCATCGCGTGGTGGGCTTAACCCAGTAACAAGCAAATTTGGTGATTCATATAATCCACAACAAGACTTAACTGATGCTGAATATCTTGCTGCTATTGCTGGCAAGACTGGAACAGCACGTGGTGCTGCAATTAATGCAGCAACTGCAAAAAAATCTGGTATTGCAGTAATGGAAGGTATGCCTGGTTCTGCTGAAGACCCAACTGGTGCAAAGTATGGCAATAAAAATGTTAATAGTGCTGTTATTAAATATGATGCAAACGGCAATCCAATTGTTACTGATGCTAACCCTATTAGTGATGATACACGCGATGCTTTTGCTACGTTACAGAATCTATTTACATCCTATGGATTAGGCAGTCTTGCTAGTGAAATTGCTGGTTATATGACATCAGGGTTAACAGCATCGGAAGCACTCATTAAACTTAAAACTAACCCTTCTGGCGCATATGCTGAACGTTTTGCTGGCAACTTTGCTCGTACTAAAAAGGGACTTAATGTTATATCTGAGGCTGCATATATTGACCTTGAGAGTTCTTATGCAGAAACCCTTAAGGCTTATGGTTTAGGTAACATGTTAAGCACAGACTCTAAACAAAATGCAAAACAATTTGCTTCATATATTGAAAATGATATATCAGCAGTAGAGTTTAAGGACCGCATTAACACGGTTCAAGAACGTGTTGTTAATGCAGACCCTGCTATTAAAGCAATGTTTAAAGAGTTTTATCCAAGTCTTACAAATAGTGACCTTGTCTCATACTTTCTTAATCCAACTGAAACTATTGGTAAATTAAAAGAGAAAGTAACTAGTGCCGAAATTGGTGCAGCATTTACTGGACAAGGTTTAACAACTAACCTCACATCAGCAAGTGACCTTGCTAGATATGGCATTGACCGTGCTGGCGCACTTGAAGGTGCTGCAAATATAGCAGGTGTATTACCTGAGGCTACTAAACTAGGTAACATTTATGGCGAAACTGGTATTACATACAACCAGCAAACTGGTGAACAAGAGTTCTTAAAGTCTAGTGATGAAGCAAAACGCAAGCGCAATCTATTAGCATCTAAAGAACGTGCTAGTTTTAATGCATCTGCAGGTAATGCACCAGGTGCATATAGCACTGGATACTTAAAGAAATCTTCAGCAGCAGGCTTAATATAAAATAGATTCCTATGTGACCGACCAGCCCACATAGCGTATAAGACTGGTAGCAAGAGCCAGGCTAGTTCCCCGACTAGAATCTGAGGCTTGCGACTACAACGAATAGAAGGGTGGGTTGCTATGAGCAACAACTACTGGGATGAAGACGAAGACGACCTAGATACCGAAACCGAAGTGCAGATGGATGGAAGTGACTTACTTAAAAAGTTACGGAAAGCCAAGCGCAACGATGAGAAGCGTATTAAGGAACTCACTGAGCAACTTGAGGGATTATCCAAGTCGCAGCGTGAGCGTACAGTCAAAGAGGTCCTAGAACAAAAGGGTGTCAATCCAAAGGCACAACGATTAATCCTAAAAGACTTGGATGATATTACTGAAGAGTCAGTTAATAACTGGCTTGAAGATAATGGAGACTTGTTTGGATTAACCAAGCCAGAGGTAAACGAAGAAAAAGAATTAAACCGAGCAGCCTTACGGCAGCAAGATGTGGTTACTCAACTTGGTTCGACCCCTGACCGAGCAGAAGATTTATTGACTCGAATTAATAATGCGGCTTCCGCAGAAGAACTCAATTCAATCATCTACTCTCAACAGTAATAAATACATAGTAATTTCACAACTCACCTAGGAGGTGAACAACAATGGCTAATGCATATACATCCTCTACTGGCAATCTCGCTGGTACCGCTGGTGGTGCAGGTCTCGT
>Ga0209087_1000978_pt1 | contig 17231 bp, 30 predicted proteins | sample S_130805_EF_Meta_FD_187321 | JGI IMG/M metagenome (GOLD analysis project Ga0209087, IMG submission 187321) | Freshwater microbial communities from Lake Simoncouche, Canada to study carbon cycling - S_130805_EF_MetaG (SPAdes) (version 2) | ecosystem: Environmental > Aquatic > Freshwater > Lake ... | reverse complement strand
TGAGTTGCGCCCAAATGGCGGCTCATCAATCAAGGATCAAATTTCTCGGTTAGAGAAGCGTGTCGATGATCTGTTCATTCTAATTAGTAAGCAATAATTTTACTATGGCGAACACACGCAAGCCTTCTAAGCGCAAAAAGATCAATAGGCGTAGAGTTCGCCATTCTCCTGATCCTTTAAGTAAATTAGAGGTTTTCTATATTGCCAAACATGAAATGTTCAAGGCAGCACGCAAGGCAGGTTTTAGTGAGCCTATTGCACTTGCACTAATGGATAGCCCATCTTCTATGCCCGATTGGGTCGTAGGAGATCAAGGAATTATCCCAACTATTCCTACTCCCGATGAGGATACCGATTAAGCGATACTTAGTTATTTCAGATCTCCAGATTCCGTACCATCACGAATTAGCAGTTAAGAATGTAATTAAGTTAGCAAGAAAGGAAAAATTTGATACTGTATTGGTGGTTGGTGATGAGATTGACTTTCAAACCATTAGTCGATGGGCTGAGAAAACACCTTTGGCTTATCAGCAGACCATTCATGCTGATCGTGAGCTTTGTAAGCAGATCCTTTGGGATCTCGGTGAGTACAGCCGTGAAATGCACATTATTCGCAGTAATCATACCGATAGGCTTTATTCTACTCTCTTAAAGACCCCCGGTTTAATATCATTACCTGAGCTTCAATACCCTGCATTCATGGGATTCAAAGAGATGGGCATGACCTATCACAAGAGTTTTTATGAATTTGAAAAGGGTTGGATACTTGCTCATGGTGACGAGGCAAACATTAGTGCTAACGCTGGACAGACAGCTCTTAATCTAGCTAAAAGAGCAGGCAAGTCAGTCATCTGTGGTCACACCCATAGACTAGGTATGAGTGCCTATTCTGAGGGCATAGGGGGCTCATATAGAGCCTTATATGGCATAGAGGTAGGAAACCTAATGAATAAGGCTAAAGCTGCTTATACGCGAGGTATAGCTAATTGGCAGATGGGCTTTGCAATCCTTGAATCAGATGGTAAAAACATCACCCCTACACTTATTCCTGTTAATAAGGATGGTTCATTTACTGCTTTAGGAAAATCTTATGGGGCTTGAAACTGACTATAAAGATCGTACGATTGATGACCATATTGACGATTTAGAGGATTTAATCGTTATCTAATCGTTATATGACACGCCGAAGCTTGCCTATCAAATGTCCTTGCTTTGTGGGATCCTTTATGTATTCACAGATCGTCTGTGGATAGTAAAGGGCTAACATGTTAAAAGAAGTAAAGCTTGAATACACAGTTAATACGCTGGTTAAACTAGCTAGAGATAAGTGGGGCGATAATGCTCCTGAGTATCTAGCAGGTGCATTAGAAAGTGTTATTACCACTAAACAAATGAAGGTGTTAATCGACCACCTAAAGAGTGAGATTAACTAACATGGATAAAATCATAACTAAAATGATTGATTCTTCTATCTACAATCTTGCGAAGGCAAGAGAATCTAATGACCCTCAGTTGATACAAGCTGTATTTATCAACATGCAATCAGTACTGCCTTCATACATCGATGCGTTAGAGGATGTGAACGCATGACACTTAAAGAAGCAGGCTTATGGTGGATAGCAACTATGGTTGCAATCATTTGGGCTTATGGTCTATATGAGAACGCTAAGCAAACAATGTACTGGCGCGGCCGTAAAGATGGCTGGGATATGCACAGACGAATGATAGATAATCAGACTAATGCCGACAACAACTGAGAAGCTGTTTAGTGAAGTCATTAGTACAATCCATGATCGCGGTGCGGTCTACGGACACCCAGCAATTAATCACAAAAGAATTGCTGACCTATGGTCTGCCTATCTCGATTACCCTGTCCAGCCACACCAAGCAGCTCTATGTATGGCGTTGGTCAAGATCGCTAGGCTTAGTGAAACTCCATCCCATGAAGATTCACTTAAAGACCTGCTCGCCTATGTTGCTCTCAGTAAGACTATCTACGATGCACAAACAGATGCAGAATTTGGATGGGAAATAGACGATGGTAATTGATCTATCAAATTATGAAGATGTAGCCACTCTTAACAAATGGTTTGTATCAAATTACCCTATGGGTAGTCTACAAATTATCGACAAAGAGCATAAGTTAATCAGCAATAAAGAAGGTCAAGTAATTGATGAAATCTTTATTGTAACTACTGGTGTATTTAGAGATGTTAATGATCTTCACCCTGCTGTTATGAATATAGCTAGAGGCAGACAGAGTGAATATCCTAAACACATGCAACGGTTTTATGCAGAGGATGTAACAACCAGCTCTTATGGTCGTTGCCTAGCTCTACTTAAAGCTTCTGATAAGACTGCAACAAAGGATGATATGAGGAAAGTAGATGACTACAAACCTAAATACAGTTCACCCGGATCTAAATCGGCTGCGATGGAAATGGCGCTACATATTGTGGAGCAGAAATCTAAAGCTAATGCTGAGGTTGTTGTTCCTATTGAGTGGTCAGTTGGCGAAACTATTGCTCAGATTGGTGAAGTGGTTGATGTTAGTTTTACTTGCCGCCATGGTGATATGGTAAAAAAAGAAGGTGTAGCTAAGGCAACAGGTAAAGCATACGCAGGGTATGTATGTATTGCATCAAAACCTGACCAATGTGAAGCTAAGTGGGCAAAACTCACAAGTGCAGGCACTTGGTATTGGCCCGATGATTTTGAATCAGGTAAAGGGGGTGAATAATGGGAGAATTAATAATAATTGATGGTAGTGGACTGAAAGCCACCTTTAACGATGATGGCGTTTCAGTCGTACCGACAGGACAAGCAGAGAAATGCGATAACTGCAACGATGATAGATTACTTCACGAGGGCGATCTTCTACGATGCTATTCTTGTGGCTGTATCAACAGGATACCATAAGTGGACAAGTTCAAATGTAATGGCTGTAAGCGTGTCACAGAGTTCGTCTGGCTGGATCAAACAGATTCACCAGACGGATTCAAGGTATATCAATGTTTAGAATGCTGCGCTGTAGGTACAAAGAACCTTGCAGAAGCTATCAATAAGGATGCAAAGGTCAGTCGATGTGATCAATGCGGATCGTGGCAGTTTGATGGCGAACCTTGTTATACCTGTATGCTGATAGACATGAAGTGAAAACCTTGCGATGGTGGTGTAAATGACAACACAACTAGCCTTCCAGTTAGTGGATGACAGTTCAAATCTGATCCCATCGCTCCAAAAGTTCGGTCGCATAAGCTATAGCGAGGCTTACAAGCTTGTAAGTGCCTATCATTATTTAGGCAATAAACGATTCATAGGTCAGTATTGCTTTGGCATTATCAAGGATTATCAGATAATAGGAGCTGTAGTCTATTCACCTTTATCAGTACCTAATTCAGCTCAAAGTGCATTTGGTTTACCTCGAGGTAATTATGCTTGTTTTGTTGAGATGTCTAGGCTTGTACTTGAACCCTCATTAAATCACAGCAATATAGCTTCTAAGTTCATAGCCTATAGTTTAAGAGAGTTAAAGAAGCTAGGTATTAAAGCTGTAATTAGTTATGCTGATTCAAGCAGGCATGTAGGCACAATCTATCAAGCTGCTAACTTCAATTACTATGGCCTAACACCACCTGCTACAGACTTCTGGTATGGCGGTACTATCAAACATTCTAGAGGAAAGATTAAGCGACATTTAACAGGAGTGTGGAAACCTCGTACTAAGAAACATCGTTACATTTACTTATTAGATAAAACTCAACATGTTGCATGGCCTTTACAAGTTGCTTATCCTAAGCGTGATGACACGCAGATTGTAGGCTTATGAAGTTCGCATATGCTGACCCACCATATTACAAACATGGTAAAAGGTTGTATGGAAAATTACATGATGAAGCTCAAGTGTGGGATAAACAACAAAGTCATTTAGACTTAATAGCCAAGTTATATGAGGAATATCCTGATGGTTTTGCTTTATCTTGTAATCCTGCAGATTTGTCATGGATACTAGCTGCTTACCCAAATCTTCGTATATGTGTATGGACTAAGACATTTCATCAAATACTAGCTATTACTGTTCAATATGCTTGGGAACCAGTATTGCTACATGGTGGTAGGAAAGATTACAAAAGAAAACCAATGATTAGAGATTGGCTCAGCTGTGCAAGGTCAATGCGTAAAGGATTAGTAGGAGCTAAACCACTTGCATTCAACTCATGGATATTAGATTTACTTAACTATCAAGATGGCGATATTCTCGATGATATGTTTCCCGGTACTAATGGCATGTATGAAGCAATAACATTACGCACGCTTACGACACGCGATAATGTTGAGTGATTTGGTTGTATATGATACGCTCTAGCTTGCATACGCCCTCAAGGCGGAAACGCGAGCCCCTGAAGGGGTCGCTCGCGAGGTGCTCGCTAATTGTGACACTTGTATTTGTAAGTCAAATTATTGGCCTTGAAAGAGCTTATTCTGCTGATAATTCAATACCTAATCTAAAGCTATTTGCATACAATTCATTTAAGACTTATGACCAATTTGATTGTTACAACTACTTGATAATAAGAGAAAGTCGTTGGAATTACCTAGCTGTTAATGGTAGTCATTATGGGTTAGCCCAAATGCGTAACGCTAAAGTGTTACTGCTTACACCCAAAGAACAGATAGTGTGGTCAATGCGCTATATTGGATCAAGATATGGATATGTTAATGGTGAGCCTAATGCGTGTAAGGCAGCAGAGCACCTTGATATGTATGGATGGCACTAATGAGTACTAAGCATAGAGTGTTAGGTACTCAGAAGTGGAAGAACAAACGCTTAGAGGTATTGCAGCGTGATGGCTATGAATGCTATGTGTGTGGTGGTCAGGCCGATCAAGTGGATCATTTGATTGCTCGATCTAAGGGTGGGGATGTGTTCGATAATGACAACTTATTGTCAATCTGTGGCAAGTGCAATAGGCGCAAAGGAAGTCGTTTTTTTAGAGGGAGTTTCGACCCCCTTGTTCTTCCTGACCTTTCTCTCTCTAAAACAGTCACGCTCGTACCTGAATCACCCTTTGAGAAGCCTTAGAAGGCCTATATGAGCGAAGTTGCTGCAGAAGTCATACCAATCAAACTGGGGACAAAACAAAAGCCCCTTGTAGGCGCGTTAAAGCCTCGAATACACACACCTTTGCTTAAAGGAGCTACAAAATCACAAGAAGTGGCCGATCTTGCAGAGAGGATCGGTCTTCCACTCCTACCTTACCAACGCTGGGTATTAGACGACATGCTCAAGGTTGGTAAGAATGGGGAGTTCATTAGAAAGACTGCAGCTTTACTGGTTGCACGCCAGAACGGAAAGACACATTTAGCTCGTATGCTTATATTGGCACATTTGTTCTTATGGAATTCTAAGTCAGTCATAGGTATAAGTTCTAACAGGAATATGGCTTTACAAACTTTTCGCGATGTAGCTTACATAGTCGAAGATAATGACTTTCTTGCTAATCAGGTCAGATCTATTAGATACGCTAATGGTCAAGAATCAATAACTACAAAAACAGGTGCAAGATACGAGATCCTTGCAGCCACCCGGGATGGCACCCGGGGAAAGACCGCTAATTTTCTTTTCGTAGATGAACTCCGCGAGGTATCGGAAGAAGCATGGAAAGCGGCACGCCCAACTACCCGCGCAACCGGTGGAATGACCTTTACATGTTCAAATGCTGGCGATTACTTCTCTACAGTACTTAATGAACTAAGAGAATCAGCTCTTTCCTACCCTAGTAAGTCATTTGGCTGGTATGAGTACTCAGCCCCTCAACATTGTAAAATACATGATAAAAAAGCGTGGGCTATGGCCAATCCTGCGCTTGGACATTTGATTACATCTGAAACTTTAGAAGAAGCAGTTGCTACTAACTCCGTAGAGAGCACCCGAACAGAAATGCTTTGCCAATGGGTCGATTCACTTCAATCTCCATGGGTGTACGGCTCAATAGAAGCTTGTAGTCAATCAGACTTAGTGCTACCAGTCGGAAATCAAACCGTCTTGGCTTTCGATGTAGCACCTACTAAACGATCAGGAGCACTTGTAGCAGCACAGGTGCTCTCTGACGGAAAGATAGGCGTAGGCCTTATGCAGATGTGGTCATCTGAGGTAGCAATCGATGAGATTAAGATGGCTAGCGATATTAACGATTGGGCTATGAAATACAGACCTATGAAAATCATGTATGATAAATATGCAACGCAATCTATGGCTCAAAGGCTTGAGCAATCAGGTCATAAGCTAGAAGATTGCTCTGGACAGGCCGCGTACCAAGCTGCTAGTGATCTTGGGGATTCTCTAGCAAACTTGAGGCTTGTTCACTCGGGGCAACCGGACTTAGTTGCACACTTAAACAACTGTGCAGCTAAGACCAGTGATGCTGGATTCAGAATTATTCGTAGGAAGTCAGCCGGAGATGTAACTGCAGCAATTTCATTAAGTATGGCTGTCCATGAGCTTTCAAAACCTCAGCGTGTCGCAAATATCATAATATAGTAGTAATTGTCCGTTTTGTGATATAATATCCCACTATGGGTATATTGGCTAATCTGGGATTAACAAATAAAAAGTCCATCAAGGCTCAATATGCTCCTGCCATTATGGATGTGCCTTATGGCACTTGGTTTGGTAATAACAACTTCGGCGGTTACAACAATTATGTAAATGCTATTGATCGACAAGCTGCTGTTTCTGTACCCGCAGTTACTAGATGTCTTAATTTAATTAAAGGTGTTATTTCATCTGTACCTTTAGAGTGTTATTCAACATCTACCGGTGCAGAGATTCCTAATTTGGTTTGGATAGATCAACCAGATAAAAGACAGCCTCGATCTGTAACTATAGCTTGGACAGTTGATTCATTATTTTTTTATGGGGCGGCCTACTGGAGAGTTACTGAGATTTATGCCGATGATTCTCGCCCTGCAAGATTTGAATGGGTACAAAATGATCGTGTATCACAAAAATTAAATAAAAACAATACAGAGGTCGAATACTACATGGTCGATTCTGTTCGCGTACCCATGGATGGCGTAGGAAGTTTAATAACATTCCAAGCGATGGATCAAGGATTACTTTTAAGAGCTGCTAGAACAATTAAATCAGCCATCGATATTGAAACTGCTGCATCTATAGCTGCACAGACACCGATGCCGTCTGGATACATTCGCAATACAGGAGCCGACCTACCTGATGCTCAAGTTCAAGGATTATTAGCTACTTGGAAGCAAGCCCGACAAAATCGTTCAACTGCTTACTTAACTTCCAGTTTAGAATACTCTCCAGCATCATTCTCACCTAAAGAAATGATGTATAACGAAGCCAGCCAGTATTTAGCAACCCAAGTGGCACGCGCTTGTAATGTGCCAGCATATTATATCTCGGCAGACCTCAATAATAGTATGACATACCAAAACATAATTGATGGAAGAAAAGAATTTGTTGCATATTCCCTACAACCTTATATTACAGCGATTGAGGATCGGTTATCTATGGATGATCTAACTCCACGCGGACAAGTGGTTCGCATGTCGTTAGACGAGTCATTCTTAAGATCTGATGCGATGTCAAGATTAAATGTAATAGAGAAAATGCTCAATCTTGGCTTGATCTCAGTAGAACAAGCACAAGCGATGGAAGATCTATCACCGAACGGAGAATCAGGCGTTGATATTAACATTCAGTAGTCCTATTGAAGCCAGCGATGCTGGTAGAAGAATCATCTCAGGCGTTGTAGTGCCATTTAATAAAATTGGTAATACTTCTGCAGGAGCAGTTGTATTTGAACCGGGATCAATAACTATTCCAGATCCTAAAAAAATAAAATTGTTAGCGCAACACTCAGCAACAGATCCAATTGGTCGAGCTATTTCATTTTCTGAAACTAGCACAGAAATTCGTGGTCAGTTTAAGGTAAGTGCTAGTCAAAAAGGTCAAGACTATTTAGTGATGGCATCCGAGGATCTGATCTCGGGTCTATCTGTGGGTGTAGAAGTAACTGCATCGAAGCCGGGTAAAGATGGCACATTATATGTGTCAGCGGCTTTATTAAAAGAAGTTTCTTTGGTCGAATCTCCTGCTTTTCAGGATGCCATCGTCACAAAGGTAGCGGCTAGCGAAAGCGAAACTGCAGAAGCAACCCAAACCGAAACCCAAACCGAAAGCGAGGCAATCGTGGAAGATAAAACTCCCGTAGCCGCAACACCAGAGGTTGAAGCTGCTGCAGCTCCAGAAGCAGCACGCCCAACCATTAAAGCAACATCATCTCCATACAGCTCACAAACTGTACGCCATGGAATTACTTCTATGGGTCGTTACACAGAGCATAAGATCAAAGCATCTCTAGGCAACGAGGAATCGAAGCTATGGGTTGCTGCATCTGAGGATCCACTTGTTGTACAAGCAGCAGTAGACTCAATCGGAACCACAAACCCGGCGTTCAACCCAGTGCAGTACCTTCGTGAGTTTGTTTCTAACACAAACTTTGGTACTCCAGCGATTGATGCAATTTCTAAGGGAACATTACCAACATCCGGTATGTCATTCTCAATTCCATCACTTGATACAAACGGTGGCGGAACTGCTCCAACTGTAGCCGCAACTGGTGAATCAGGTACACCTTCAAATACAGGTATGGTCACCGATTACATAACCGGAACTGTATCCAAGTACGCGGGACAAAACACCGTCACACTTGAGCTTTTGGAAAGATCGGATCCAATTTTTTATGATGAGCTTACTATTCAAATGCAGCGAGCTTATCTTAAGGCAATCGATGCAGCCGTAATTGCTGGATTTATTGCTGATGGAACGGCTGCTACTTCTCAAACAGCTGATAGCGCAGGAATTATTGCTTATATTGGAAAAGAAGCACCAGCAGTTTATGCAGGAACTTCATATTTCGCACGCAACATGGTTGCGGGTACCGGATTATGGGGAGCGCTTCTCTCAGCCGTAGACACTACTGGCCGTCCAATTTATACTGCTTCACAACCAATGAATGCGGCTGGTAATGCCAACCCTTCATCTATTCGTGGAAATGTTCTTGGACTTGATCTATATGTTGATAACAATGCAGTTTCAACACTTGCATCAAACATGGCATTCATCGTTGCACCAGAAGCAGCTACATGGTACTCAAGCCCTACAAGCTACTTCTCTGTAAATATCGTTTCAAACATGCAGGTTCAACTAGCAATCTATGGTTATGGTTCATACCTAACCAAGCAGGCTGCTGGTATCCGCAAGTTCGTTAAATCAGCGTAAATTAACTAGATCTACCCCGAGTGAGTAGCCCTTCACTCGGGGTAGTTTGAAAGAAGGCAACCATGGCGGCAACTTATGTGACAAAAGCGGAACTTCGCACGAATCTCGGAATAGGAACTCTCTATTCGGATTCTGTTGTCGAAAATGTCTGCCAAACCGCAGAAGACCTATTAAATTCTTATTTATGGTTTGATTCTGTACCAGTAGTTGCCGCCGCTTTATCTTCAAATGTGGCTACCTTAATTTTATCTACTCCCGGCGCGTATGCCGCAGGTCAGAGTGTTATAGTTTCTAATTGTGGAGCTACATATAACGGCACGAGAACTATTACTTCAACTTTTCCGTGGAGCGTTGGCTCTACCACTTTTCCTTATTTTACTTTTTTTCCATGGAATAATTTTAATTTTCCTCGTGGTTATAGCCTTATTCAGTTTAGCGTTACGGCTGCTGATGATCCCTATCATCTTATTGTTCCTTATGGTAAAGCGGCTGGTGTAGATACAAAACAGACTTCGTATGCAACTACTCCAGCTGTTCGTGAGGCTGCCATGCAGATAGCCGTAGCGGTGTGGCAGGCACGGCAGGCTCCAGCTACAGGTGGATCTGCCGTTGATTTTCAACCTAGTCCGTTTCAAATGGGCCGGAGTTTGATGAGCCGAGTAATGGGTCTTATAGCTCCATATACTGGCCCAAGATCAATGGTCGGCTAATGACAGTAGCAATTACTACACTTAGATCAACAATAGCCACAGCTTTAGACAACCCTACAGTCTGGTCAGTTTTTTCATACCCACCTGCTGCTCCTTTGGCTAATTCAATAGTAATTTCACCTAATGATCCGTATTTGACAACTAACGACAATTCAAATTTAGCAATTAGCCCTACAGCACATTTCAAAATTACTTTGTTCGCTCCAGCTTACGATAATCAAGGCAACCTCATAAATCTTGAAGATTTTATGATTGCTGTTTATACAAAGTTAGCGAATTCTGGGCTGGTGTATAACGCTCCAGCTTTTTCAGCACCATCTGTACTATCCTTAGCATCTGGAGATTTACTCTCTTGCGATCTAAGTTTCGACATCCTAACGAGTTGGAGTTAATCATGGCAGAAGATACAACAGCAGAGAATTTGGCGTTTTTAATCAAGATAGGTCAGATTAAAGATCCAAAAACACCAGCACCAATAACCACTAAAGATAAGGAATAACATGGCAATTTTTTTGCAAAATAATGTCGGGGTCAAAATTAATTCCGTAGACCTATCCGATCATATTACATCTGTAACACTTACACAGAATTTTGATGAGTTGGAAGTCACCGCACTCGGAGATTCAGCCCACAAGATGGTAAAAGGCTTAGAGGCATCAACACTAACTCTAAACTTCCTAAACGATTTCGCAGCAGCAAGCGTACAAGCAACCCTACAAGCTGCTTATGGAACTACTGTTACTGCTGTACTACTACCAGTAAAGGGAACTGCTGTATCAGCGACAAACCCTCTTTATACTGTTAGCATTCTGGTTAACAACTTGACACCATTAAACGGAGCCGTTGGAGATATATCCAATTCCAGCCAATCCTTTACATGTAACTCAACAGTTGTACAAACTACTACAGGTTCATTCTAAGGAGATAGAAAACAATGGCTAAACTTCGAATCACAAGGGCTACTGGAGAAGTTTCGGATCATCCGATTACTCCAGCGATCGAAATGGCCTTTGAATTACATTTCAAATCTGGAATACATAAGACCTTTCGCGAGCAAGAACGCCAGTCAGATGTCTACTGGCTTGCTTGGGAATGCTTGCGAAGGTCAGATGTAACTGTTCCTATTTTCGGCCTTGCATTTGTGGAAACACTATCTAAGGTCGAAGTATTGGATGACGAAGCAAATTTTTAGATAGAGGTTCGATGACCTACACGATTGCCGCTGTGGCAGTCGAAACAGGTATCGCTCCTCAGTTATTAACAGAATTAGATAAGGATATGTTTCATAACATTATCCAAGTCTTAAAAGATCGAAATGAGGCGATGAAGAATGCCAGTCGAGTTAAAAGGCCTCGCTAACACTCAGAAAGCCATGCGTAAATTTACGCCCGATCTTTACAAGAAAATGAATAGCGAGATAAGTGCAGTCATGCTGCCTGTGCGTAATGAAGCTCGTGATTATGTACCACTTAAAGTATTATCTAAATGGCAGAATCAAACTGGTGTATGGGCATTATCTGATAGAACTTATGATGCTATAACAATTAAAAAAGGTATTGTTTATCGTAGAGGTCGTACAAAAGCAAACGATAAAGGCTTTAGATCTTCATATAGAATTGTCAATAGCACAGCAGCAGGAGCTATCTATGAAACTGCTGGTCGTAAAAATCCAAGTGGTCAGCCATGGGTAGGTGCAAAAGGTAAAGGTGGAGGAAGTTACTCTCATTCAGATAACCCAAAAGCAGGATTAAGATTTATTAATTCATTAGGTGGTCAATTAGTAGGTGCTGGCAAGTTCAAAGGAAGATTGATTTATCGAGCATGGGCTAAGCAAAATGGCAAAGTTATGCCTGCGGTAATCAATTCAATCAATAGTGCAATTACAGAATTTAATAGATTGGCTAAACCATAATGGCCAAAATGGAAAACATCTTTGTCAATGTTGTAAGCGAGTTTGATGGTAAAGCTCTTACTAAAGGACAAAAGCATTTATCTCAATTTGATAAGACAGTACAAAAGGTTGGCAAGACCTTTGCTGCTGCTTTTGCTGTTCACAAAATAGTTGCATTTGGTCAAAATTCAGTTAAAGCATTTACTGAAGCAGAGGCAAGTGCTAAAGCATTAAATATAACTCTTAAAAATACTGGATCTTTAATGGCATTTCCAGATGCTATAGCAGGAATTAAACGATTATCTCTTGCTACAGGTGTTGCGGATAACGATTTAACAAATGCTTTTACTCAACTTTATTCATCAACAGGAGATGCAACTCAAGCTCAAAAAGATCTTGCTTTAGCTATAGATGTATCAAAAGGAACAGGTAAGAATTTAACTGAGGTAATTGATGCCCTTAGTGCTGGATATAGAGGTAATACTAAAGGATTAGGCAATCTTAATGCAGGTCTTGATGCAGCCACGCTTGCTACAAAAGACATGGCAGCAATTACTAAGCAACTTGCAATTCTTCAAGGTGGACAAGCTGCTGCTTATGCTGAAACTTATGCAGGTAAAATAGACATTCTAAATGTAGCTTTTGATAACTTAAAGGTAACTGTAGGTCAAGGCTTAGTCATGGCCTTTGAAGAAGCAACAGGTAATCGTGGTATTGGTGGCGCTACAAATGCTATGGAAAACTTTGGTTATACAGTTGATGCGGTTCTCATAAAACTAGCTCAATTATCTACTGGAAATTTCCTAGATAATTTAGGACTTGGTTTTATCAATTCAACTCTAAGTGCAGTAACTAAAGGATGGAATTATCTTTTAGGAGTTGATGAAACACGCCTTGCTATTCAAAATGAAATATGGAAAAACAACACTAAGACCTATGAAGCTGCTGATAAACAAAGAGTTGCACAAAACAAGATAAATGATGCTTATCAAAAGAGATTAAAACTACAAACAGCTCAACAAAAGACTGCACTAGATTCAGCAAAGAAACTAGCTGCTGCTGCTAAATTATTAGATCGAGCAGGATCTCTTTTTGATTTAGATCAGATACAAATCTATGCAGCATTACAGGGTAAAATTACAGATGATGAGCGTTTAAGACTTGACCTTCAACTAGCGATATTAACTAAAAATGCAGATGCAGCAGATCAACTTAGTCAAAAATTATTAATATCTCAATTACAAACTACTGATCTTGCTAAGACTATTTCTGCTTTACCTAAAGCATTAAACCCATTTTCAGAGTGGCCTCAATACATTCAAGATTTAATTAATCAGATTGCTAACATGCAAAGACTTATTACAGGTACTAAAACTACATTAACTGGTGGTGGAGCAACATCACAGAATCCAGTATTTACTGGTCTACCTTCTGAAACTATTGGAGCATTAGGTGGATTTGATGCAGGTGGTAGATATGTTGGTACACCATTTGGTCAAGCTGGTGGCGCAGGTATTGGCAACTCAGATAATGCTGGTAACTTTATTGGTACACCATTTGGTCAAGCTTACAACACTACAGTTAATAACATTACAGTAGATGCTTCTAATGCAGTTGATTCTGCAAATATGGTACGCATAATACAACAAGCGATGATTGATATTAACAAAGGTGGATATTCAACAACCCCTGCTGGTTATGGATTCTAATGGCAATCCCAACAGTTAATGCTTTTATTAACTTTAGTTCTGGAGCTTCATTTGGTCAAGCTTTTATTATTGGTCAAGGTATTTTAGGTACAAACATTCTTGCAGATGGATCATCTGTAATTGTTGATGTATCAGATCAATTAGATTCAATTCAAACTACTCGAGGTCGTAACGCTTCTGCAGATCAATTTCAAGCAGGTACTTTAACAATGCGTATTGTGGATCAAAACGGGGACTTTAATCCGCAAAATGTTACAGGGCCGTACTATGGACTTTTGAGCCCCATGCGTAAAGTTCAAATTACTGCTACATACGGATCTACAACTTATCCTTTATTTAGCGGTTACATTACGGGTTACAATACAATTACTCCTAAATTTGTAGGAGATGTAGTTTATACAACAATAACTGCAATCGATGGAATGCGATTACTTTCAAATGCTTTAGTAACAACAATAAGTGGAGCTGTAGCCGGTGAAGATACTGGTACGAGAATAGGAAGAATTTTAGATCAAGTAGGTTGGCCTACATCACTTAGATCAATTCAAACTGGTAATACTACATGTCAAGCAGATCCGGGTAATCAAAGAAGTGCTTTAGCAGCCATTCAAACTGTACAAACCACCGAGTACGGAGCATTCTATATCGATCCTAATGGCATAGCTACTTTCAAAAACAGAAATTATTGCACAACTACACCTGCTAATACCGCAACTGTATTTAATGATAACGGCACAAACATTTCTTATTTTAATGCTATATGGCTCCTTAATGATGCTCAAGTAGTTAATCAAGCTGCTATTACTGCTATTGGATTGGCAACTCAAACTGCAATAAGTTCGTCTTCCATATCAAAGTATTTTGTTCATTCTTACACTCAAAATGATTTACTTATGCAAAATACAAGTACTGCGCTTAATTATGCTTTAGCTTATGTTGCCAGCAGAGCGGAAACCACGATCAGATGTGATGCCATGACTTTGGACTTATATTCTGCTAACTATAATTTAGGCATTATTGCAGCTTTAGATCTTGATTATTTTGATCCTATAAGTATTACTACTACTCAACCTGCTGCAACAGGCACATCAAGCATTACCAAGAATTTACAGGTATTTGGTGTACAACACTCAATATCGGTGAACTCATGGAAGACAACCTTTACAACGCTGGAACCGATAATTGATGGGTTTTTAATCGGGTCAAGCTTGTATGGCGTGCTCGGAACTAATACACTAAGTTACTAAGGAGAAAATACATGGCAACAGGATTTCCAGCAGCAACCGGTGATGTACTTACATCAGGCATGTTTAACGGCCTTGTGGCATTCACTATCAACACTCAGGGCGGATCTACTTATACAGTAGCCAATTCTGATCTTTATCAAGTACTTGTTATGACAGGTGCATCAGGAACTAAAACAATAACTATTGCACCAGATTCAACATTAACATCTGCTGCATCAGGAAGTGCAATTACATTTCTTAATACAGGTGCAGGATTAGCAACCTTTGCAGCAGGATCAGGCGTTACTATAGTTTCAGGTGGTGCTAGTTCGTCTGCTCCAACTTTAGCTCAATACAAATCTTGCGTTGCAATCCGTGTAGCCGCTAATACTTGGTTCTTTACAGGAGCTGTTGCATAATGATTGGCAATATAATTGCAGGAGCTTTAACTACATCAACAAGCGCACCATCTGTATTAGATGTTGATTATTTAATTGTTGCAGGCGGTGGCGGTGGCGGTTGGGCTGGTGGCGGTGGCGGTGGCGGTGGTCTTCGTACTTCTGTTGGTTCATCACAATTTAGAATTGCATTATCAACAAATTACACACTAACTGTTGGCGCAGGCGGCGCAGGCGGAACATCAGGAAGCATCGCAGGTGTTCAAGGTAATAATTCTGTTTTTGCAACACTTACATCAGCCGGAGGTGGTGCTGGTCAAAGAAATGCAGTAGGTGGTTCTGGTGGATCAGGCGGCGGTGGCGGTTCTGATAATACTTATGCTGGTGGATCAGGTAACACACCATCAACATCTCCATCTCAGGGTAATGATGGTGGTGGTGGTGTATCAAGTTATGGCGGTGGTGGTGGCGGTGCCGGTGCAGTAGGAGGTGCAGCTACAATTAGTGCTGCTGGTAATGGTGGTAATGGTAGTAGTAATTCAATTGGTGGAGGCACTTACTCAGGCGGCGGTGGTGGTAGAGGTTTTACAAATAATGGTAGTGGTGGATCAGGCGGCGGTGGAGCTGGCGGTTTTGCTGGCGGTGCTGGCACAAATGGAACTATTTACACAGGCGGTGGTGGTGGCGGTGGACAAGATTCAGGTTCAGGTGGTAAAGGATTTATCGCTATCAAATTTAGTAGCACATTAACTCCAACATTTAGTGGAGGAGTAAGTTATACAACAACAACAGCAGGTGGTTTTACAACAGTAGGAATTGAATCAGCCGGTATATCAGACACAGTAAGTTGGGCATAATGGCATATTACGCATACTTGGAAAATAATATAGTGGTTGCAGTTATTTCAGGTAAAGACGAAACTGAATTGATAGATGGTTTAGATACTGAAACTTACTATGCACAAGGTACGCCTTACGAAGTTAAGCGCACTTCATTTAATGGCAAAATTAGAGGCAATTACGCTGGTGTTGGTTACACTTATTTACCTTTAGAAGATATTTTTATATGGCCTAAATGCCACGAAGAGGCAGTATTAAATGCTAAAGCTGCTAAATGGGATTGCACAAATACAGATCACAATGAGAAAATAAATTGAAACCTTGGTTATGCAAAGCTGGAGTACAGCTAAGAGAACAAATCGATGATTGGTTTCCGGATCGGGATCGTAAAAGTGATGGATGGGTGGGTGATTCTCGCCATTCCGCACGCCTCTCAGATCACAATCCAGACATCGATGGGTGTGTACGAGCCATTGATATTGATTCTGACTTGGGTACACAAAAGGGGCTCTCGCTGTATCTTGCTGACCAGCTCAGGGATCATGCAGAAACCGATAAACGCATTTCTTACATAATTCATAAAGGCAAAATTGCAAGTCCTAAAGCAGGATGGTCATGGCGTGAGTACAAAGGTATAAACATGCACGATCATCATATTCACATTAGTTTTACAAAAAAGGGCGATCAAGACAGTACCTACTTTCAGGTACCGCTAATCGGAGGAAAAATATGAAACTATCAAAAAAGTCAAAGGCTGCTCTAAAGTCTTATTTGAGAGCTGTAGCTGCATCAGGTTTAACTGTTGCACTTGCTATTGCTGGTAATGTCAAGCCTGAATACTCTGTCCTTTTTGGAGCTCTAGTAGCCCCACTTATCAAAGCCTTAGATCCTAAAGATACTGATCTGGGTATCAATGCTGCATAATGTCGGCAAACGATTTAGTCGCTATTGCCGTAGGCATAAGCACCTTACTAACCAGTATATTATTGGCTCTACGATGGGTTATTAAGTCCTATTTAGCTGAGTTGCGCCCAAATGGCGGCTCATCAATCAAGGATCAAATTTCTCGGTTAGAGAAGCGTGTCGATGATCTGTTCATTCTAATTAGTAAGCAATAATTTTACTATGGCGAACACACGCAAGCCTTC
>Ga0209087_1000977_pt1 | contig 17237 bp, 34 predicted proteins | sample S_130805_EF_Meta_FD_187321 | JGI IMG/M metagenome (GOLD analysis project Ga0209087, IMG submission 187321) | Freshwater microbial communities from Lake Simoncouche, Canada to study carbon cycling - S_130805_EF_MetaG (SPAdes) (version 2) | ecosystem: Environmental > Aquatic > Freshwater > Lake ... | reverse complement strand
CAAAGACAAAGATTTCAGAATTTGATAGCACTCCAGCTAACAATACCGACATAGACAGTATTAACATTGCAGAAGGCTGCGCTCCATCTGGCATTAATAATGCTATTCGTGAGTTAATGAGCCAACTGAAAGACCAACAGACAGGCGCATCTGCTGATAACTTTACTGTAGGTGGAAACCTAGCAGTAACAGGCACATCTGCATTTACTGGTGCTACTACATTTACTGGTGCTGTAGTAATGTCTACTGCCTTGCCTGTAGCATCTGGTGGTACAGGCGCATCTACGGCTGGTAATGCTAGGACAAATTTAAGCGCTGCTAGTAGTGGTGCTAACTCAGACATTACTTCTATAACTGGTCTAACTACTGCATTAACTGTAGCACAGGGTGGTACAGGCGCAGCAACTCATACATCTAAAGGTGTATTAATTGGTAATGGTACTTCTGCGGTAACTACAGTATCTCCAGGTACATCAGGAAATGTATTAACTTCAGATGGAACTAACTGGACTTCTTCTACTTCATTAAATAGCGGTACTGCACAAGCATCTACAAGTGGTACAAGCATTGACTTTACTAGCATACCTAGTTGGGTAAAGCGTGTGACGGTTATGTTTAACGGAGTAAGCACAAACGGTTCAAGTATTGTGCAAGTACAAATAGGCTCAGGAAGCGTAACAACTTCAGGATATGCTGGTTCTGCAACTGGAATGGGCGTGGGTGTAACAACTAATTTATACACAAGCGGATTAGTATTATTTACAAACAATGAATCTTCTTCTGCTGTCAGAGTAGGGCAAGCCGTTATAACTTTGGTTTCAGGAAATATTTATTCAATGAGTGCAAATACATCTTTGACGAATGTTGCAACAACCTCTTTAACATCTTCTGTTGTGACATTAGGTGGCGTTTTAGACCGAGTTCGCATTACTACAGTAAACGGAACAGATACATTTGATGCTGGTTCAATCAACATTCTTTACGAGTAAATCATGGCTGAAATTGACTTATTTAAGTATGGACAACTTGTAGCTCAAGTAGATGCTATGGAGAAGAAGATAGACAAGTTAGAAGAAGGCATGAGTGAGTTACTTGCCCTCGCCAATAAAGGAAAAGGTGGGTTCTGGATGGGCATCGCTGTTGTATCAGCTTTTTCTACATTTATTGGTTTTATAAGCCACTACTTTACAGGCAAGTGATGTGTCAGATCCATTCGGAATTACAGACGGAGTTAAATCCGTTACAAGTAGTATTAATGAGTCAGTAAAAGCTAGTCAAGAACTTAGCAAGGCTATTGATGGTGTTTTAGAAGTAGCAGATAAGGCAGCAAAAGAAAGGGCAGATTCTAGAAAAAAAGCTAGGCAAGTAAACCCAGACAATACTACCATTATTGAGGCAGTAGACGAGTGGCAAAGGCTTTTAATAGCAAAGCAATCTGAAACACGAATACAAGAACAGATTATTAGTAAATATGGATCTAAGTCTTGGGAAGAAATACAGGGTATCAAAGCTCGCAAGCAATGGGAAGATAGGCGAGATAAGCATTTAGAACAACACGATAGACGAGTAATGAAAAGCGTTATGCTGTTGTGCTACATATTTTCTGCGTGGATAGCATACGAATGTACATGGGGTAGATGGAAATGAGAGATGATTTTGATTTATTTATGTGGGCTTGGGTAGTTGCAACTACTTGGATGGCTTTTGGTATTTACTTATATTGGAATTAATATGTTTACTTTGCTTACTACTTTAGTTTCTTTCTTAGCTGGCGGTCTGCCAAAACTAATGGATTATTTTCAAGATAAATCTGATAAGGCGCATGAACTAGAGTTAGTTAAGATGCAAACTGAGCGTGAAATGGAGATGCTCAAGGAAGGCTATATAGCCCAGGCTAGAGTAGAAGAAATCCGTACTGAACAGATTGCTATACAAACTGCTGAGAAAGAGCGTGAGTCGCTTTATGCCCACGATATAGCTATCGGTCAAGGTGCAAGCCAATGGGTGATTAATGCCAGAGCATTTACTCGCTCATTTATTACTTATGGTCTATTCTTTTTGTTTGCTTTTGTAGAGATATTTGGTTTTTACTATGCCGTTAAAACTGGCGTAGATTTCAGCATTGCTCTTGATATGTTGTGGGATAACGAAACACAAATCATTTGGGCGAGCGTTGTTTCTTTCTGGTTCGGATCGCAGGCCTTCAAAGCTAAATGAGTTTAGATCAGCGTGTCATTGACATGATTAAACACCATGAAGGTGTCAGAGTGCGCCCATACCAATGCCCAGCGTTAATATGGACTGTTGGCGTAGGCCATGTAATCGACCAATCACACATTAGAGTTCGATTGGCAGAGCGTAAAGCATTGCCTATTCCTGATGGCTGGGATCGCACTCTATCAATGGGGGAAGTAGATGAAATACTTACTAAAGATTTACAGTCATTTGAAAGCGGAGTTAGACGATTATGTCCTAATGGGCTTACTGCTGGTAGGTTTGGCGCACTTGTTTCTTTCGCCTTCAATGTTGGACTCGGTAATCTCCAAAATTCTACCCTTCGCATGAAACACAATCGAGGCGAGTTTGAGTCTGCTGCCGAGGAATTTCTAAAGTGGAATAAAGCTGGTGGCAAAGAATTAAAAGGCCTTACAAACAGGCGCAAAGACGAAAGAGCTTTATACTTATCTTAAAATGGGTCTGTTAAATTAACATACTTAAACCAACTGACAGGGACATCAAAAAAGAACTCCCCACTAGGGACTTCCCTATTATTGACCTCTATCAATGGACACTTTTTCACCAACTCAGCTTTCAGCCAGTACGCATGACTTAAGTCGTGAGTTAGTGCAAAAAATAGAACAGGGAGATCTTGCTGAAACAATTTTGCTTTACGATGCGCTATATGAATGGTGGTATGGTGGCAATAAACCCAGCCCCGTACTTCAACTTCAACAAAGCCAACTGGATTTCCTGCTCTGTAGGCGATTAAATCAACTCCATACACATTAGGGTTTTCCCTGCACTCTAATCCCCACTTCATTTGCATCCATTCGGATATAGCTTTCCTAGCTGGTGGATCATACTTATTGTGTAATGCTTGGTCAAAGCGTTTGCCTGCATAATCGGAAGGGTGCAGGCGCTCCTTCGTGAAGGTTAATGCCGATCTCATCTGTTAATCAAAATGGAACTAAATCATCCTCGATTGTATTCTTTGGCATCTCATCTCCACCACTAGGCTTAAAGTTATCCTTTGGCGGTTTTTCCTTGCCGACTGATCCCGAAAAGAACTTACCATTCTTGCCATTTTTTAGCCAGGCGTTAAGGTAATGCTCTTTGCCGTTAATCATTATTGATCCAGCATAATCAGGATGTGTTTCTTTTTCCTTACGATTATTCTTGAATAGGCTAAAGTTGCCATCTTTCATTTCATAGGCCATTTTTTCTCGCTTTCAATTTAGTTAATGTATCTTCGACCTCGCTTAAAAACTTCTCTACTTCTACTTCCATTGCCTTGATATACTCCTCATCCCTTTCAAGGCGCACTACAAACAGTTGCAAGTCATCTGGTAGCCTAGGGTCAAACGATACGAAATCGCACCACCTAGACCCTGTTACAGCCATCTGGCATTGCATCTGAGGGATATACTTTGCTGGCGGTTTGCCATCCATCAAATAATCTATATGGGTGCTACTATTGGGACACTTAATCTCAATCAAACCATTCCCCACAAGACCATCTGGGCTACATCCAAACCACTCAATTGTAGGGTGATCCATAAAGGCTACTTGTTCCACAAAGTTCCCTTTTGCTACCTCATACGCTACCCTAGCCATTGGCTCAGTTTGTGTACCCCATTCCATTGCAGCATTGGTAAAAGACTCGCTTGGCAATCCTGTAAGCCTTTGGACTACCAATTCCGTACGATATTTGGTACGACTTGCAGACTCCCCAGACTTCCCTTTACTTAGCACATCTGCCATACGACTAGCAGTTACCTTGCCCAGCCTAAGTTGATGCCAGGCATCAGTACCCTGCTCTACTGCTACCCTATCTTCTGTAGTAAATGTAGTCATAGTTTGGCCTCTGCTAAGAATTTTAAATGCTCTGCCAATGTTGCTACCTCGTTTGCAGCTTGAGCAGCTCTTTTATGGTTATTTTTTGTTTCATGGTTATAGTAGTCTTTAAGAACTTGGTTAATCTCTATGTAAACTTCTGAATAATCTGTCATATTTTTTTGCTATTCGTAGTTAGTTTTTGTGCCTTTGCCTGGTCGCATCGGTTCTGTTTCTGCATTAATTCCATGTAATCTTCTGTGCAATCATCGCAAATATTGACTACTTCTTGGGCATGATCTCTTAGATACAGCCAAGCCTTGTAATCCCTTTTTGATGGGTAGCATAAAGGATACCATTCACTCGTCATCGTGCATTGGCTTTTGCTCTGGCTGAACAATAAAATCAATATCTTCTAATTCGTTCATCTCCCATTTGCGAGAAAACTCAGCAGATAAGGCATCTATCGCAGCGTTCCATCCAAGCATAAAATACTCTTGTGGATGGTATACAGGCTCAGATAACTTATTAAAAGCCTCAAGGCACTTTTTATTAATCACTTTCGTTTTCTCCATTGATAAACGGCTGCATCATTAGGCGTTAGCTTTTTGGGCTGATCGTCTAAGGTACGAGCAAATTCTGCTTTAAAATCTGCCCACTTTTTCTTGTAGAACTCTTGCTCACTAGCTGGTACATAGCCATGTTGCTTTCTCCAGCGTATTTCTATATTTGTAGAACTAGGGGTATAAATAAAGTTATTTTCCATATTTTCTATCTGCCTCTCGTTTTAAACAAACTCCACATTTCCATCTACTTACCTTGTTAATTTTTACCAACTTAAAATCACTAGCTGGTCGTAAAACCTGACAACTAACACACCACCTCTTGTCCATCCCAGCCTTTCTTTAAATAGCCAAACTCTGACGCATCGCATACGGCTCTGGTATCTAAGCACACATCGCATTTATCCACCCATATCCTATATTGGTGATCCTTTGGTTTATGGACTCCCCAGGTGTTGCCACAAGGGGAGCAAACATTATCAGGCTGCTCCTGTGCTAGTTTCATTAAATTGGGCTTTCATGTCGTTGTAAGCGTTAGTGATAGCATCTAAAAACTTAGCGTTTCCCTTGTATTTCTTGTAAGATTGAGCAAAGGCCACCTTGAGTTCGGCAGGGCTTTGGCTTGCCTGTATTCCCTTAATATGCTTGCTCAACTCCCCAGACTCATCTACACCTTCGCTAGAATCTAGCGCATCGTGTTCTACAATTTCCATTGCAGTAACCCACAAGTATCTACGCTGATAAGTTTCTACTGCGCCAATATTCTGCACTTCATGGCATCCTTTTAGAGCTGCTGATCCCATTGGGGATGTAATAACAATGTTGCTATTATCCTCTGTATCTACAATCGTAAGGCTGGCTATATCTACACCATACGACACAATCCCACAAAGACCTAGTTCGCCAAAGATATTCTGAACTGTAGGCAAAAAATCCCCCAACTCAAAATACTTGTATCCAGCAAACTTGTTATGACCAGACTTTGTAAGCTCTGTGTTTTGTAGCTTGATTCTTGCTTTGTTTAGTTTAATAAATACTGACATTTTGATTCCTTCACTATGTTAATCGGATTTCTGCTACTTTTTCCATGTAAGCCCAGCTATGGTAATACAGCTTACGGCCTAAAGATTCCCAATCTTTCTTTGCTACGCAATCACGAATAAACTCTTGTAGATCTGTATCGTCTACATCTTGCCCAATAGACTCAGCAAAGTTACCTAGGTCTGTAGGATCAAACTCAGGGTCATTCTTGACTGCATCGTACAAGCGCTCATCTAGTTGCTCTTGCTCTGCCTGGTCATCGTATGGGGCTTCATAATAATAATTGTTGTTGTACATTTATTTTCTCCACGAATTGTTAAAGTTGTTGTAGAACAAGAACGCTGGGGGATTTTGCATAGGACAATCATTAGTCTTATAGCAAGGCGTTTGATCTACTACATCGGTCTTATAGCGTTTGATTGGGATTGGCGCACATCCCACTAAAGAGATTGCTAGGATAAGGACTAAAGCTCTCATATTGTATAAACACCAATACGAAAGCCATAGACACTAATTACAAAAGCTACGATTACAAAACCTAGTAAGCCACCTAAAATAAAGTCTTTCATTTTGTACTCCTTCACAAGTGTTAAAAAGTGCTGCTAAGAGAAATACTATTCTACAAATGTAGAGTTTTTTCACCTTTGTAAAAATAAATATTAAAGTGTTGCTTTTTTGCACAGTTTTAGGATGGTGTAGAATAAAATCTCTACAAAGGAGCATATATGAATACTGTTGTAAATCTGCCACAAACAAGTTCATTCGATAAATTAATGGCTGAATTTGGGACTATCAAGATCCTATGCGAAAAGATAGGGGTTAAGTATGTAACGGCCTATGCTTGGAAGATGCGGAACGGCATCCCTAAGAAATGGCATACAGCGATCATAGAGGCATCAGAAGGTAGGCTGACAGAGAACGACCTTGGCTAGTCAAAATGTCCGTACAGTCGCTCTTATGGAGTCTAGGGGCTATAAATGCGATGTGGTAGAAAGTTATAACGCTTTCACCAGGCGCAAGAAAGACCTATTCTCCATTTTCGACATCTTGGCTATTGGCAATGGGGAAACAGTAGGTATCCAGATCACTAGCAAAAGCAATATGTCATCTAGAATTAAGAAGATCTCCGAGTCTGAATTTTTGCCAGAGCTGGTGAGGTCTGGGTGGAAGATCCTAGTTTTAGGATGGTTTAAGCAGCCTAATGGCAGATGGGCTTGCAAAGAGTTTGAGATGTGATGTAAGATACGATTTCCTAAGTTCGAGGCTCTAACGACATACCAGGGGCTTAGGAGAAATAGTGCTACTGGGGGTAAAGGATGAAACAGCACAAAGTAGGTGGCGAAGCCAGAGCCTACTCCTTGAAAGTCTGGCGGGTTCTGTAACTCCGATGGAGCAGATGAAGGCGAATCTAGGTAGGCTAGGTTCGTTCACCGAAAGAGCAGTAACCTTACTAAAGACTAATACATAGATATATACAATGTATATACATATATAAATACTTATATATAAATTAAGACTATGGAATCAATTAGCTACATTACTTGTACGCACAATAAAAAGATATTTGAGAAATGTTTGGCGCAATCTCTTATCCTAAAAGATGACGATGAGTTGATTGTTGTAGAAAACGCTAAGTCTATTGCAGAGGGGTATAACACAGGCATAGACAAAGCTAAGAATAAAATTAAATGCTTTATTCACCACGATCTTATTGTTACCAATCCAATCCTTTTACGCATGAATCTGATAGCTTATTGCATAGATGAGATTGGCATGGTAGGGATCATAGGCAGCCAGACAGATGCCTCTCCTTGGTGGGAAGGACAATGCGTTGGTAGTGTTGTAGACTCTCGCAATGGAATACTTTACTTTTGTGATGGAAAACAGTTCTGCTTACACCTAGACGGCTTTATGCTGGCTACTTACCAAGATGTGCGCTTTGATGAGTCTATACCAGGCTTTCATTTATACGATCAAGACATCTGCAAGCAAATGGCAAAACAAGGTAAAAGGAACTTTTGCGTAAAAGATGGCTACCGAATGATTACTCACTTCACTAGCACACCAATGGATGTTAATAAAATTAGTGGCTATGCAGAGGCTATGGAAGCCTATACAAAAAAATGGGCATATTAGTACCTATAAATGTTGATTGCGTATACATATTAATATCTATATGTACAAATTAAACCGTTTTGTGTACATATCCACCTATAAAACTGCATGAAACTTTAATAAATAAAACACTTGCATTTATGTAGATTTGTAGATTAAGATCTAAGTTATGAGAGAAATTAGAAAATCCATGACTGGTCTATGTGCCGATGCCAGCAGTTGTTTTCCTACTTGGCAAAAGAAATCCCTTAAGCTCGATTGGCTAAAGAACAGAGTTCTCTACAAGGGAACTACTAACTATGGCGAGATCATCTGTACGCCTGTGTTCTTTGGGACAGACGAGCATAAAACAGGGCTAATAATGGATGCCATTACAGGCACTTGCTACAAAGGTAGTAAATGCTGCACATCCGATAATCTAGAGCTGCTTACCTACAAGCCAGAGCAAGGCCTAGATAAAGAGCTTTTAGCCATGCGTAGTAATAAAACCCTAGGAGTCTAAATGTTAGAGCCAATACCTTTTGCTGGATATGTAGAGATAGATGAGGCAGTAGCGTGGACTGATGGCAGAGGAAATTATTTTGACAAAACAAGTTTTTTCCCAGTAGATGACCTTATTCCACTCTATACCCATCCAGCAGACATAACAGATGAGGAAATAATTGCAATTGCAAATGGATGTTTGGTTGGTGCTACTGCTTGGCATAACCCTGATTTAGATCCCATAGAGTTTGCTAGAGCAATACTAAGAAAGGCTAGTAAGAAATGAGTTTTACAATCATGCAGCATGATGGCATGAAAGTAGTCCAATGGTTTTCTAATGTAGATCAGCTTATCAAATCAATGCTTGCTAATCCTAAAGATAGATATTGGAGAAACAAATGAAAAAATTTAAGGAGATTTTTCTACATGAAGTTGCTGAAAGAAAACGCTTGGAACAGACTAAAGGTCGCAAAGTGGATCGGGACAATCCTGTGTTTGATCGGGATATTTCTCACCTCATTAAATTTCTACCCAATCAACCTTCATTTTGGTTTAATCGGTAGTGCGATTTGGGCGTTAGTTGGTATATACCAAGAAGATATACCATTATTCATTGTAGAATTTGTAGCAGTCTTTTTTTATGTAGTTGGTGTCTATTACTCGTGAAGGAGCAATAATGTCAGATTTATTTGAGCAGTTTTGGAGTTTATATCCTAGGAAAGTTAGTAAGCGTATGGCGCATCGTAGCTTTTATAAGCTAACGCCAGCAGAGCGAGAGCAAGCGGTAGAGGCTTTGCCAAACCATATTGCATACTGGAAGTCAAAGAATACGGAGTTGGAGTATATCTGTCATGCAACTACTTGGTTAAACCAGTATCGGTTTGAGGATGAAATCGTAATAGAAGAACCAAAGGTAAATAAACGACCTGAGCTGCCTTGGTATAGCTCAGAAGAACTTACAATGAAAAAAGCTCAAGAGATAGGAGTCCAGGCTTATGCTGGAGAAGGATGGCAGCAATGGAGAGCAAGGATCAGCCAGCGACTTAAGCAGCTAGAGGAGCAAGTGTGAATGAGTTGGCTCTTTTCGCAGGCGCTGGTGGAGGAATACTTGGGGGACACCTTCTTGGATGGAGAACAGTCTGCGCTGTTGAATGGGAAGCCTATCCAGCAAGCGTATTGTGCGCCAGGCAAAATGACGGACTTTTGCCGAATTTCCCAATTTGGGATGATGTTCAAACCTTTGACGGAAAACCTTGGGCAGGAATTGTTGATGTCGTATCTGGAGGATTTCCATGCCAAGACATCTCTGTCGCTGGGGGGGGGGATGGTCTTGATGGAAAAAGAAGCGGAATGTGGCGAGAGATGGCAAGGATTATTGGCGAAGTTAGACCAAAATACGCTTTTGTGGAAAATTCCCCAATGCTCACTTCTAGAGGACTCGGAACAGTCCTTAGAGATTTGGCCCAACTGGGGTTCGATGCGGAATGGGGTGTGTTGGGAGCAGATGAAGTTGGTGCAAACCATAAGCGAAAACGAATTTGGATTGTGGCTTACTCCAACAGCAACAGCGATTTCTGGGCGAAGTCAAAAAGCAATGGAATACAGAACCAAACAAAGGGAATCACAGGGTCACAACACAGTTCAACCTGGCAATCTAGCGGAGCAAGTTCTTTATTCAGGAAAGATGCCTTGCAAAGACATGAAAAACCCAACATGGCCTACACCAGTTTCGAGCCCATCAGTAACAAGTCAAACAGTAGGAGCAACATTGGATTTGATGAACAGCAGGGAAAGGGAACAGGGAACATTAATGGAAGCTGTAGTCAAAAGAATGTTTCCAACGCCTCAAGCGTCAGACAACAGGGACAGGGGAAATATGAGCAATCCATCAATTCAGCGCAGAATAGCCAAAGGCAAACAAATTATGCTGAGTCAATCGGTAGACCAGAATTCTGGGCAATTGAACCCAATGTGGGTAGAGTGGCTAATGGGGTGGCCGCTAGGATGGACAGACTTAAAGCCATTGGAAACGGACAAGTCCCACTTTGTGCAGCAACAGCATTTAACTTGTTAAAAGAAAGATTAGATGGACAAAAGCAACGAGGAATGGAGAAACATTTGTGAGGCTAGAGAACTACTAAAATGGCCTATTGTAGAAAGACGAAAACAACTAGCCTTAGTATTAGAAAAGCGTGGCTGGAAGGCCACACTTAAATTAAAAGATGAAATGGAAAGACAATGGAAACTAACCCGAATAAAGCAGCAGAATTTATCTTTGAAAACGCAAGCAAGTACGCAAAAGCCTACTCAAGGAGAATTGCTTTAGAGCATTATATAAAGGCTGAAAAGAGTATCCAGATGATTGCATCTAATCAACCAAGTATTTCTGGAAAAGAAATGGAAGCACAAGCAAGCAAAAGATTTAGTGAAAAAGTAGCCGAACTAGAGGCTGCTGCATACGAAGAAAAGTTATACTACAACCAAATAAAAGCAAAAGAATTAGAAATTGAAATATATCGTACAGAAAGCGCTAATAATCGTACTATAGATCGTGCTATTAGATAATGGCAACCAAAAATGAAAAGATCGCACTTAACCAGATTGCAGAACTCGGATGTATTATATGTTCCGAAGTCCTTGGGATTGAAGGCGGATCGCCAGCAGAACTCCATCATGTGCGGAGATATGGCGCTGTCAGGGCTACATCCCCAATCTTGCCTCTTTGCACAACTCACCATAGGTCAAACATTGGGCTTCACGGATTGGGTGTCAAGCGTTTTGAAAGAGAATACAAAATATCCTGTGAGGAGCTGCTGGAGCGAGTCAGTCAGAAACTTGGAAAGGATGATAAGTGAACGAAACGAATAAAATTGTTAATGAGCTAGTAGACCTATATACAGGCAAGGTAGTAACTCAGCATGAAAACGAAGTATTGTTTAGGGTCGTTAAACTAATCCGAGATCTAGAGGATCAGTCTAAGATGTATAAGTCGCTATTGGCAAATCAGAATAGCGAAGGCAACCACTAAAGCTCTAGAGAGTCCCAGCCAAACTCCCTGGCTACTTGCCTAGTACGAGTTCTAAATGCTGTGCCATGCTTATCCCATGCCCCTGTTTTCCAAAAGCTCATGTGTACTATCTCATGGGCTAAACTTCTTTGAATAGTATCAAAGTGTTCATTCTTTAATCTGCTAATGGTGATGATATGTGGCTTTTCTATTTCATCGTCAAAACGATAAGTAGCCATTGCATCTTTTTCCCTAGTAACCTTAAAAGTAATTAGCTCTGGTGGTGGCAGATCCCAGTTACGCATAGGATGACAAGATGCCATACAGAGATAAAGATTCTCAAGGATAAGAGGCGTTATCTTCATACCTTATTAATACATCCCCTAAATTCAAATTCTCCATTTTGCTCATCTGTAACCATAATCAACTCTGGCATTAGCATACGGCCTTGATCAAATGACAGCATTACTAGTCCAGAGCGCCAGTCGAGGGGCGAATCTTCTGTGTATTCAAAGGTAGAACTATGTGGATCAGCTAGGCAGCCAGTCTGAACCCCCCACCAAGTCCCTTGGTAATTGCTTATAGGAGAGGCGCATAAAACATGAGTATGACCTGTGATAATGTTTGTATTGCCAGCAGCCATTAAATTTGAGTATCCAGCAGTACGCCCACCTTTATATCTGTGTTTGACTACTGTATCTTCTCCAATCCAAAATGACCAACAAGTTTCCCAGTTAGGAAAATGATACTTAAGGCTAAATCCATCTACGCCAGAATACTCAGGGACTTTATTAACAAGCCAAGCCTCGTACCTCATATCGTGATTTCCCAGCACCCACACTAAACGACACCCTGGTGGCCTATGTTTTTCTATCTCATCTAAGTGATACCGACAAGCGTTAAGCTCCTCTAAAACTGTAGGCTTTTGGTCGTAATTAATAGAAGGAAAACGGCTAAGAACTTGTCCATCAAAAGCATCACCATTACAAATAATTACCTCTGGCTTAAAGGTATCAATCATTAATAATAGGGCTTTAAATGCTGTAGTAGTGGTATCTGTAAAGTGAGCATCTGAAAATACAATTACTCGTTTAACTTTATCTATATCTATTCCTCTGCGTACATTATGCGGAGTCTGTTCTATTTTTTTTAGTTTTTCTTTTTTTGGATCTCTCATAGAGTTATGAGTTGGAAGTTTAATGTCATAGCGAGCCTCTAGCGCAGCTCGTCTATTTAATGCGCTCCTAGGGTTAATACCTAGTTCTTTTGATACTAAAGTAGGAGAGCCAAGTCTTTTCCAACACTCTATAAACTTTTCATCTGCTGCACTAGATCGTTTCATATCTACCTTTGCCATAAGATATTGAATATAATACAATAAATTAATTAAAATTAAATGACAAACATGGAACAGAGGCTAAAAAATTGGGCTTGGTATGTTACTTGGGGAGTTATTGGCCCACAAGTGGAAACTACTTGTCGCAGTTTTGAAAAGAACTATGTCCCAGAGCTGGGCAATTTATACGCAGACCCAGAGCCACACTACGAGCCAGACCATGTAGACGGAGATCTTATAGAGCAGGCAATTAAGGGCTTACCCTTGCAATTGCGACAAGTGCTTAAAATGAGATATGTCAGCCATCCCTATGCCTCACTAAACCAGTTAGCGCATAATGCTAGAACAACACCTCATAAATTAGAAACAGATTTACATAATGCAAAAAAACGACTCCAGCAAGAACTGGATAAGAAGTCCAAGTCAAATTACCATCAGAATTTGTACAAGTTGCAAGATCAGAAAAACGACTAAAGACGGAATCCTACAATCTTATAACGAAGGAATGAATGAACGATTCATTTGCCAATCTTGCCATAGTAATAGCGACAAAACACGCTAAATGCTTGCCTGTGCTGTTTGCATCAATAGATGAGTATGTGCCAGAGGAAGTAACAGTTATCGTTGCTGGGAGCGATCTAGAGTGTTCTAGGCACAATACAATCAACCTTCCAAACAATGGCAACAATTATGGGGAGTCTTATAACGATGTAGTGCGCTATGCGTTTGATATGTTCCCAGAAATTATTGTGGCAAACGATGACATAGTATTAACCCCTAGTAGCTTTGATTTACTGATAGAAGATAAAGTGTTGCTTTCACACCACAGTTTAGGCTGGTTATGTAGTAGATCGGACTATGTGCGTGGGCTACAGAATATTAGAAATGGCGAAGTACGCAATGGAATTAAATTTGTAGAGGAAGATCAGATATTCCAAAGTGATGTACTTTCCCCTTTATTCGGGATTATCTCTAGAGAGGCATGGATAGATTACAAACCGATTAACTGGTATTCAGACGATATTCAATGCTTAGAGATTCGAGCTGCTGGATATAACAATTATGTTAGTAGATCGTATGTACATCATGTCGGCAGCCAGACTGTAGGAATGGATCACAAAAAAAACAATGACGAGGCTAGGGCATGGATTAAAAACTCAATGCCAGACTTGTACAAGTTGTGGTTTGATTAAAAAAGCGTTAAAATTGTCTTGGGCAAGTTCGCCTTAAATTTGGGGTTAATATGAAAATCGCTATTGGACTACTAGCTCCAAAAAAAGGTATGGAAAAAGAGATGGGTAAGGGTATGCCAAGCCTATTAGATGAGCCAATGGTAGATGAGGAAAAGTATCCTATTACCAAAGAATCAAACAAGAAAATGATGATGGCTCTCATGGAAACTCGTCATCTAGGCCCTAAAGACCCAGCAGCTCCAGGCAAGTTCTGGATGGAATTATCAGACTTCTGGGAGTTGCCAGAAGAAGAAACTAAGACCCATCGTTGCGCTAATTGCGAGTATTTCGACAATAGCCCAGAGGCTTTAGTTGCCATGCAAGTAGTACCAGAGGATAGTTTTGATGCTAGTGGTGGTGGTCGTGGCTATTGCCATAAATACACCTTTATCTGCCACAATTTGCGTGTTTGCGACCAATGGGAGCAGGCAGAAGAACAAGAGGATTAATATGAAGGCTGGACTCTATAGCAATATTTTAGCCAAAAGAGCTAGGATCAAGGCTGGATCAGGCGAGAAAATGAATAAAGTAGGTAGCAAAAATGCTCCTACAGCTAAGGACTTCAAGCAAGCAGCCAAGACTGCTAAACCTATGAAAGCCAAAAAGTAATTGGCACATCAGCAACAATTTGATTTTGTAAGTGGAATAGCTGGTTTTTTTCCTGATAACTTTGCTAATTGCAAGGTATTAGAAGTAGGCAGCCTAGATATAAATGGGTCTGTTAGGCAGTTTTTTACGGGCTGCGACTACATCGGAATAGACTTAGGAATGGGGCGAGGCGTAGATATTATATGCTCAGGGCAAGACTACAATGCTCCAGACAATACATTCGACACAGTAATCTCTTGTGAGTGCTTCGAGCATAACCCTGATTGGGCAACAACATTCGCCAATATGTACAGAATGGTAAAGCCTAGCGGTCTAATCGTTATGTCGTGCGCCACTACAGGCAGAGCAGAGCATGGCACTAAACGCACTAGCCCAGCAGATGCTCCATTCTGTAATGATTATTACAAGAACTTAACAGAGCAAGACTTTGTAGAACAATTTAAGCTAGACGATATGTTCTCTGCTTATGAATTTGGAATAGGAGAGGCTACCAAAGATCTCTACTTTTATGGGGTTAAAAAATGAAGATGAGCAAAAAGCAAGCCAAGATCGGCAAGGTAATGGGCGAGTTCAAATCAGGAACTCTACATTCTGGCAAGGGTGGCAAGGTAGTTAAGAATCCTAAACAAGCTATCGCCATTGCTATCTCAGAGGCAGCCAAAAAAGGTCGTTACAAGAAATGACCGATCAGGAGCTAGTAGAGCTTATTCAAAACATGGCTTATCAAAGGGATGGATATAAAGGATATAGTGAGCCTTTGCCACAAGAAACAAGCCCATATACTAGACCAGAACAAATAAATCCTGCGTTAATGCAATATATGGCGCAAAACTTCCAAGGTGGGCAAGAAAACGAATTTTCCCCATTAGGTTTAACTGGTGGTGGAGCAGGGTTTAATACTGGAAATGTAAAAGGTATAGGCTATGGTGGTAGATTAAACGCAGATTTGCCATTAAGCGAACAGCAACTACTTAATCTTGGTATTAGTGGAATGGCAAGTGATGTTACTTATGGAATGGGTACTCCATACCAAGGCAGAAGTGCTAGATCAGACATTACAGGCATAGATGCAACTCTAAGGGACTTAGCTAGAAACCAAGAGTTCGGAGCATCCTACGCTAAAGACCCAATTAAGAATGACCCTTTCTACAGCCTGTTTTATAGAAAGCGTTTTTAAATGAAAATAAAGGATGCTGCTAAGATATTTGAGCGCATAGGTGTAGCTGGGTACAACAAGCCCAAAAGAACGCCAAACCATCCCACTAAAAGCCATGTAGTAGTAGCTAAAGAAGGCGATCAGGTTAAGACAATTCGTTTTGGTCAGCAAGGCGTTAGTGGTAGCCCAGCAAGAGAGGGCGAGTCAGCAGCAGATAAAGCAAGGCGCAAATCATTTAAAGCTCGTCATGCTAAGAATATAGCTAAGGGTAAGATGAGTGGGAGTTATTGGGCCTCACGAACTAAATGGTGATCTAAATAAAAGTGTTGTAGAATAGCAACATCATCAACCATTAACCCAAAGGGAATGGAATGGAAAACGCTATAGAAAACAAGAATGTAGAAGTTGATACAACAAATAAGGGCGGTGCGCCTATAGGCAATCAGAACAGTAAGAAGGGAAAGCTGTTCTACAACCAACTGAGAGTAGCTCTTGTACAAGAGGATAGCCGTAAGTTGCGTATGATTGCTCAAAAGCTAGTAGATGCAGCAGAGCAAGGTGAGCCTTGGGCTATCAAGGAAGTAATAGATAGAGTAGACGGTAAGGCCGTACAAGCTACAGAGATTAGCGGTTTAGATGGTGGCATCTTAGAAACCTTAAACACAATCAATATCGTACTAAAAAAGCCTGATGGAGCTTAATGTAGAGTTCCCAGAGAAACTAGAATTTCTGTTTCAACCAAGCAGATACAAGGTTCTCTATGGTGGTCGAGGCTCTGGCAAGTCATGGGGCGTAGCTAGGGCATTGTTAGTTATTGGCTTACAAAAGAGTACAAGGGTGCTATGCGCTAGGGAGTTCCAAAACTCTATTAGTGATTCTGTTCATGCTTTGTTAGCAGATCAGATTAAGTCTATGGGGTTAGAGGACTTCTACGAAATACAGAATACTGCTATCTACGGCAAGAATGGAACAGAGTTCTTATTTGCTGGACTAAAGCACAACATTACTAAGATTAAGTCTTTTGAGGGTGTAGATGTATGTTGGATAGAGGAAGCTCAAACCACCAGTAAATCAAGCTGGGATACGCTGATTCCTACAATCCGTAAGGAAGGCTCAGAGATATGGATTACATTCAATCCTGAGTTAGATACGGATGAAACCTACAAACGATTTGTAGTGCAACCACCAGCCAATGCGGTAACGCAGAAGGTGAACTGGTCTGACAATCATTGGTTTCCTAAAGTTCTACAAGAGGAAAAGGATGATCTCAAAGAACGAGATATGGATGCCTATCTCAATGTATGGGAAGGCAATACAAGGCAAGTATTAGATGGCGCTGTATACGCTAAAGAACTAAGGAAAGCTCAAGAGGAAGGTCGTATCAAGGACATCAACCAAGATAAGGCTATTGAGGTATCTACATTTTGGGATATTGGCTGGGCAGATATGACTAGCATCTGGTTCGTGCAGACGATACCAGGCGGTGAGGTAAGGGTCATAGATTTTTATCAGGACTGCCAAAAGCCTATAGATCACTATGTAGAAGTTCTACAGAATAGAGGCTATGTCTATCGAGATCATTGGCTGCCACACGATGCCGAGAACAAAAATATGACAGGCAAGAGCGTTAAAGATATTATGC
>Ga0209087_1000976_pt1 | contig 17253 bp, 18 predicted proteins | sample S_130805_EF_Meta_FD_187321 | JGI IMG/M metagenome (GOLD analysis project Ga0209087, IMG submission 187321) | Freshwater microbial communities from Lake Simoncouche, Canada to study carbon cycling - S_130805_EF_MetaG (SPAdes) (version 2) | ecosystem: Environmental > Aquatic > Freshwater > Lake ... | reverse complement strand
TTCTGTCTGCTGGATGCTCATGGCAAACTGCACGCCATATATCTTGTGCCTCATGTCCCTGAGCTAGGGCTTCATTAACAGTCAAACTTCCAAGACTCGAAAGAGCAATATCGGCGCTAAATGATGGTGCCCACTCTTGTCCAAAAGAGAGAGTGAGTCGCTCGCGCAGATCCGAAATTCGCATAAAGGGTAATTAAAAAAGTGTATTTTCCACAAGCAGCGCTGCTTGTTCGCGAGATTGTTCCGGAGTAAGGGGTTGTACCGCCTGCCCCAATAACCAACGCATGGCAAGGCCCGTAGCGCTTTGAGATTGAGTGAGTGCATAGATTGCTCGTGCAAGTTCCAAATAGAGAGGATGTTCACTATGAATTAGAAGTTGCGCAATAAGTGCTGGATCATGCTCGCGGAGACTGGCTAACGCTCCATCAGAAGAGATCGCAATGGACAGTGATTCAAGTGCATCTGCAGGAGTTCCAGCTAGTTTGGATAACTCGATAATGCGTGCAACCTCAGAAGCTAATAGTGCTTCAATCACTGCATGCTTATCGCGAAAATGATTGTATAAAGTTGCGCGAGCCACTTCAGATGCCGAGGAGATATCAATCATTGATATTTTTGTGAGACCTGATTGGGAGATTAAAACCTTAGTTGCTTGAAGTATCGCGTCTTCGGTGCGGCGATGTGATGCGCCTTGTGTGGCGTATTTAGGCTGCGTCGACAACGGAGAGCTTTGCAATCTCGCCAGATGCGATCTGAACAGTGACATCACTCAGAAGAGCTGAAAGTTGTAGACCGAGTGCATCACAAATTGCGTTGAGCAACTCAGATGATGCTTCTTTCTGGCCGCGTTCAACTTCTGAGAGATAACCCAGTGAGACGCGAGCTTGGCGTGCGACATCGCGAAGTGTTCGAGATTGCTCTGTTCGAGCAGCACGGAGTGAACTACCGACTGCTTCACGTAGTAAAACCATCGATGTTCCTCCCTATCTCTTATCTACCAGTCCGTGGACCTGCGGCGACTTGGCGTGCACGTTCTCTAAGGATACGCGTAAATGTGCCGATTGCAGTGGCAACTGTGGCGTTTCGCACGCTTTCACGCCCACCTGCAAGGGAAAGTTCCAGACTCTGGGTGACCGGACCGTCGATGGCAACCCAGACTGTGCCCGAAGGGACGCCATCAGATGGACCAGGGCCTGCAACTCCTGTTGTTGCGATTGCCCATGTTGCGCCAAATTTTAAACGTACCGCTTGCGCCATTGCGACCGCAACTTCTTGACTATAGACAGTATGCGTTGCAATTACCGTCTCTTCAATACCAAGGACGTTTGTTTTAATATGATCTTGATAGGCAACTATTGCGCCGAGAAAAATCTGTGATGAACCTTCAACTGATGTAATTGCCGAGCTTAATCCACCAGCTGTAATTGATTCAGCAGTAGCAAGTGACTCATTACTTTTGCTAAGAGTGTGGATAATTTCATTGACCATGGAAGATACTTCAGAGGTGAGCGACATTTAACTTTCCTCCTCGAAACTTACGGTCTCTTTATTGCCAATCGTACATAGTTAACGCCTGTAACGATAGTGAGAGCAATTGCGACCGCAATGAATCCATCACGGAACCAGTACAAAGATTCAGGCATCGGGAGCATAAAGAATCCAACTCCGAAGCTCTGGAATGCTGTCTTGATCTTTCCCCCACGATTTGCCGGGATTACTCCGCGCTTGATCACCGCTAAACGAAAGAGTGTAATTCCAATCTCGCGCGCCAAAATCAGGACAGTTATCCACCATGGAAATCTGCCCAGAATCGATAGAGAGATCATAGCTGAACCTATGAGCGCCTTATCTGCAACAGGATCTAGAAATTTTCCAAGTTCGCTGACTTGGTTAGTTGCACGCGCGAGATGGCCATCGAGCATATCTGACAAGCCGAGTACAAAGTAAATGCACCAGGCAATTATCTGCCAGGTTGAATCATCGCCACCATTTTTAAAGATGGCATAAACGCCAAATGGGATCAGAACAATTCGAGCAATCGTTATTGCATTCGGTGAGAAATACTTCTTCATAGTGGCCGTGCGATCAAATCTGCGCCAAGTGACTGGGTGATAACTCCATCCACATATTCACCAACTTTGAATGAGGTTCCAACAAATGACGTTGTTCCATCAACTTCAGGGCCTTGGTGCGCGGAACGCCCCTCTTGATTTTCTTCATCTTCAATCAACACTCGGACCTGCTCTCCGATGCGAGTGGCAGCGCGCAAAGTCACCATTTCATCGGCTAAAGAAGATAGGGATTGAACGCGTTCTGCAATGATCTCAGGATCAACCTTGTCGATGAGATCAAGCGCTTCAGTCTTATCTTCATCTGAGTAACCAAAGATTCCAATGGCGTCGAGTTGGGCTTGAGTAATGAAATCTGCCAGCAGATTAAAGTCTTCTTCAGTCTCACCAGGAAAACCAACGATGAAGTTAGATCTGATTCCAGCTTCAGGTGAGAGCGCACGGATCTGGGTGATCAGATGTAAGAATTTTTCGCTATCGCCAAAACGTCGCATCCGCCTCAAGAGAGTAGGGCTCACGTGTTGGAAAGAGAGATCAAAGTAAGGCGCAACTTTATCGGTTGAGATCATCGCTTGAAGAAGTGAGGGACGCATCTCTGCTGGCTGTAAATAGGAGAGACGGACTCGTTCGACACCAGGAATTTCGCCAAACTCATGAAGAATTTTCTCCATCAGCATGAGGTCGCCGAGATCTTTTCCATACGATGTCGTATTTTCGCTGACCAAAAAGAGTTCGCTCACACCATTCTGGGCAAGCCATTCAGCCTCTTTCAACACTTCGGTAGGTCTACGTGAAACGAACGATCCTCTGAAGTATGGAATCGCGCAGAATGAACAGCGTCGATCGCACCCTGATGCGATTTTTAGAGGTGCCCATGGCGCATCCCCCAATCGCTTACGAAAGATTGAACCTCCCGCGCCAAGAAAAGATTCGTAGTTTTCATCTCGAGCCTTTGCGCGGTCGACCGGTGCGATCGGCAGGAGTGAACGTCGATCGCGAGGTGTATGTGAGACATGAGACTGTCCTGAAATGATCGATTGCAAACGTGCTGAAATATCCTGATAATCATCAAATCCAAGAATTGCATCGGCCTCGGGTAGCGCCTCAGCTAGCTCTTTTCCGTAACGCTCTGCCATGCATCCAACTGCGACAACAGCGCGAGTGACTCCGTGGCCTTTGAGGGAATTAGCCTCAAGAAGGGCGTCTACTGAATCCTTTTTTGCCGATTCAATAAAGCCACATGTATTTACAACAGCTACTTCGGCATCTTCAACATCTGAAACTAGGGTCCAACCATCGGCTTCAAGACGGCCCGCTAACTCTTCGGAGTCGACATCGTTTCGGGCGCAGCCCATTGTCACTATTGCAACTGTCCGACTCATTTGTCAGATAGTACAGTGTGTGAGCTTAGTTGGCTCTGAAAGTCTTCCGTATTTCCTGATTTCGATCACCCAACGGAGCTAATTTCTCACCATTGAGAGTCAGATCAAGATCGCCTGCATTGCCTAAGAAGACTGAGATCGAAGTCTCTCCGACAAATGATTTAGATTCGCCTTGAAAGAGTGGACCTTTATAAACGTGCACTCCCCCGATGACGACATCAATATTTGAATTTCCGCGAGTGGCAGCAATTGACAATGTGAGCTCATTATTTACCGTTGATGAAGGTGTAGTTGGGGCCGCTGATGCAGTTGGTGAAGGTGTCGGTGTTTGAGTTGGTTCGGCTTTTTCTATGACCATTGATGTTGCTGCGGGTTCTGAATCAACTGCGCTGATTGCAAACTGAGCGATACCGATAAGTACAACGATAGAAAGTGAAGCACCAACGAGAACTTTCCACGATAACTTTCGATTTTCACTACGAATTGCGGCGGCATTATTATCGACAAGCTGGGAGTGAATAGATCGCGAGTCGACAGAATGTTCTGTGTCATACATCGCCAGCAGCTCTTTAGCGTTGACTCCAGTTATTTGAGCAATATTTCTAATGTGTCCACGCGCATATGTGTCGCCACCGCAAGGAAGAAAATCATTTGACTCCATCGCCCGAATAAGGCCGGGACGAAGATTTACAATGTGTGCGAGTTCGTCAACGCTCAAGCCCGCGTTTTCGCGCGCTTGTTGTAAGAACTCACCTAGCGTCATGTCACCAACAGTCTGATTTGGTGGGGGTGATTATTCATCCCGCGATCAAATTCTAGGGTGATGATGACCAATCAACCTAGACAGATAAGGGTGAACTTTTAGTAAACAGGGTGAGATCAGTAGTCGCGGAGCGTAGCTAGAACCGAATCTAGTTCATCAGCTTTGACCATGACAACGCGTGCCTTCGAACCTTCGGACGGTCCGACGATTCCACGAGATTCCATCAAATCCATGAGGCGCCCCGCCTTTGCAAAACCAACGCGCAATTTTCGTTGCAACATTGAGGTTGAGCCAAATTGCGTACCAACAACTAACTCAACTGCCTGACAGAGTAAATCAAGATCATCGCCAATTTCCTTATCGATATGTTTTGTTGATGCGGCAGGTGCGGTGACATCCTCGCGATAACGTGGCGAAAGCTGCTTCTTTACATGGCCGACAATTGCCTCAATTTCTCGCTCTGAAATATATGCGCCTTGAATACGTATTGCACGAGATGTTCCCATCGGGATGAAGAGAGCATCACCTTGTCCAACTAACTTTTCGGCTCCAGGGCTATCGAGAATCACGCGACTATCGGCAAGTGAAGAGGTTGCAAACGAGAGACGCGAAGGAACGTTTGCCTTAATAAGTCCGGTCACAACATCAACGCTAGGGCGTTGTGTTGCAAGAACTAAGTGAATACCTGCAGAGCGCGCTAATTGAGTAATGCGGACAACAGATTCTTCTACTTCACGGGGAGCAATCATCATGAGGTCTGCTAGCTCATCAATAATGACAAGTAAATAGGGGTAGGGCTCGACCACTCGATCGCTACCTTCGGGAGGCTTTACCTTTCCTGCGCGAACAGCCTTGTTGAAATCATCGATATGTCTAAAGCCAAAAGTGGCAAGATCTTCATAACGAAGATCCATCTCACGCACGACCCAAGTAAGGGAATCTGCCGCCTTCTTTGGGTTAGTGATGATCGGTGTAATCAGATGTGGAATACCTTCATATGCGGTGAGCTCTACACGCTTTGGATCAATAAGGACAAGGCGAACTTCATCAGGTGTTGCGCGCATTAAAATCGAGGAAATCATCGCATTAATCATTGATGATTTTCCGGCACCAGTTGCACCAGCTACAAGTAGATGGGGCATCTTCGCAAGATTTGCACAGACAAAATTACCTTCAACATCTTTTCCAAGTGCCACCAGCATCGGATGGTGATCTTGGCCGGCAACCGATGAGCGCATGACATCGCCTAAAGCGACGATTTCACGGTCAGCATTTGGAATTTCGATTCCGACGGCAGACTTTCCTGGAATCGGAGAGAGGATTCGTACGTCGCTACTTGCCACTGCATATGAAATGTTCTTTGCAAGAGCGGTAATTCGCTCAACCTTTACAGCATTTCCCAACTCAACTTCATATCGAGTTACCGTTGGGCCGCGCATAAATCCAGTTACTTCAGCATCAATCTCAAATTGCTTAAAGACCTCAGTGAGGGCAGCAACTACAGTCTCATTCGCCTTACTCTTACTCTTTGCTGCTGGACCAGTTCGCAATAGATCTTGCGGTGGAAGTTCATAGGTCGAGTCACTTGTCAGAAGAAGTTGCTCGATACGTTTGACAACTCCCCCACTTACAGCCTGACCTGTGAGCGGAACTATTGGTCTTGGAGTCTCCACTGTAAATTCCTGATCGAATTCATCTTCATCCAATGGTTCATCTTCTTCTGGATCTGGATGCCATCCAACTACAGGTGTATCAAAAGGTGGAGTATCTGTAACTTCAAATTCTTCCTCTGTGCGCTCTGGTCTCTTACTCCACATCCATGAGAAGAGCGCAGAAATTTTTGTGAGTACCGCCGAGAAAGGAGTTGCCGTTGTTATCAATACTCCAAAGATAAAGAGCAGGACTAGGAAAGGTTGGGCAAGAACTTCGGTCATCAGTCGTTCTAGCGGAAGCGCTACGCCATATCCGAGAAGGCCTCCACCATTGCGCATATCAGTCGCACCATCTACAGGGGCTGCAAATCCAGATACGAAATGAATAAAACCAGTACTTGAAATCAGAAGCATGAGAACGCCGATCACTATGCGTCCTAAGGATTTACTGTCCTCTGGCTTCCTAAAGATACGAAATGCAAAATATCCAAGAATGATGGGGGCGAAGAAACCTATTTTTCCAAATGCGCCATAGAAAATCGCGTAGAGAAAATCGCTCAGGATGCTCTCAGATTTAAACCATGTTCCAACGAGAGAAGCGAGAGCAAGAATGAGAACGATTAGACCTGCTCCATCGCGACGATGAGCGGGATCTAGATCTTTAGCTCCACGAGCCAAGAAGCGGACAGAGGAACCGAGTGCTTTGGCAAGGGCTGACCAGGTGGCGCTGATGGCACGACCGACTAGCGCAAGGAAGGAAGATCCTTGTTTTGTGCGAGTCTTTTTCTTGGCCACACCTTTTATATTATCAGTTAGACCTCTACAACTACGGGAACAATCATCGGACGGCGCCGATGTTTTTGTCCGACCCAATTTCCAATAGTCCGTCGTACTACCTGCTGCAATTGGTGGGTTCCATCAATTCCGTCTGCAACAGCGCGAGCTAAGGCTTTTTCAATCTCTTTCTTGACTTCATCGAATAGAGCTTCATCTTCATTAAAACCTCGAGCGTGTATATCCGGTCCTGAAATAATTTTTCCGCTCTGTGCCTCAACAACAACAAATACTGAGATAAATCCTTCTTCGCCAAGAATTCGACGATCCTTCAAAGAAGACTCAGTGATATCACCGATGCTCTGTCCATCTACATAGACAAATCCGCAAGGAACAGAGCCAACAACTTCGGCAACGTGATCAATCAGATCAACAACAATTCCATTTTCAATAATAAATGCGTTTTCGCGAGGTACCCCTGATTCGATCGCCAGCTCAGCATTTGCCTTGAGGTGTCTCCACTCCCCGTGAACCGGCAAGGCGTACTTGGGTTTAACGATGTTGTAGCAATAGAGGAGTTCTCCTGCAGCTGCGTGGCCAGATACATGCACCATCGCATTTGCCTTGTGGACTACCTTCGCACCAAAGCGTGTGAGTTCATTGATGATTCGAAAGACTGAGTTCTCATTGCCTGGAATCAGCGATGAGGCGAGAATGACAGTGTCGCCTTGACCTACACGGATCTGATGATCGCCATTTGCCATACGGGAAAGTGCCGCCATTGGTTCACCCTGAGAGCCTGTACAAATTAAAACAACATCATCTCCATAATTTTCAAGATCTTTAGCATCGAGAACCATATTTGGTGGAACAGTGAGGTAACCCATCTCCTGTGCAATTTTCATATTGCGCACCATTGATCGGCCAATGAAAACAACTTTTCGACTATTCTCTGCTGCGACATCAATGACTTGTTGAACGCGGTGTACGTGAGAAGAGAAGGATGCAACGATTACTCGTCGCTTAGTTGATGCAATGACGCGATGCAGAGCAGGCATAATCTCTCGCTCTGACGGAGTAAATCCTGGGACATCTGCATTTGTAGAATCAACAAGGAAGATATCTACGCCTTCTTCTCCCATTCTGGCAAAAGTACGAAGATCTGTAAGGCGACCATCCAGCGGTAGTTGATCCATTTTGAAATCACCGGTGTGAAGGACTCGACCTGCCTCAGTGCGAATGGAGATAGCCAATGCATCAGGTATCGAGTGATTTACTGCGACAAATTCAAGTTCAAAGGGTCCAACATCTTCAGTCATACCTTCGCGAACTTCACGAGTAAGAGCGCTGATTCTGTGTTCTTTAAGTTTGGCTGTAATAAGGGCAAGCGTCAGTGGCGATCCATATAGAGGAATATCTCCACGTTCACGCAGCAGGTATGGGACTGCGCCAATGTGATCTTCGTGGCCATGTGTAAGAACAATTGCGATCACATCTTCGAGGCGATCACGAATGTAAGAAAAATCAGGAAGAATGAGATCGATTCCTGGCTGGTTATCTTCAGGAAAGAGAACTCCGCAATCAACAACGAGGAGCTTGCCTTTACTTTCGTAGACAGTCATATTGCGACCGATTTCAGCGATTCCGCCGAGTGCAACGATGCGAAGTCCGCCGGTTGCAAGTTTAGGTGGAGTACCTAAATTAGGATGTGGATTAGTCATATTAAATTACATTAGCCAAGCTGCACGCCACCGGCGATAAGATCTTCGCGCAAGGTAGCGATCTGAGCCGGTGTTGCATCTACAAGAGGAAGTCGTGTGGTGCCACCAGGCAGACCCATGAGATTCATCGCTGCCTTGGTCAAAATTGCGCCTTGTGTTTTGAATGTTCCCTTAAATACTGGAATTAGTTTCTGGTGAATTTCAAGTGCTCGGGCGGTATCCCCAGCAAACCACGCATCAAGCATCTCTTTGAGTTGACTGCCCACTGTGTGGCCACATACTGAAACAAATCCAACTGCGCCAATGGATAAGAATGGAAGGTTGAGAATGTCATCTCCTGAGTAGACCGGAATTCCGCAACGGGCAATCACATCAGAGGTTGCTGCAAGGTTTCCCTTTGCATCTTTGAGGGCAACAATATTTGGTAATTCAAAGAGGCGAACAATTGTGTCGCTCTCAATCTCTACTCCTGTGCGACCAGGAATGTCGTACATCATGATGGGAAGATCTGTAGCGCTGGCAACTGCTTTGAAGTGCGCTTCGATTCCAGCCTGTGGTGGCTTGTTGTAATAAGGAGCAACAATAAGCAATCCGTCTGCACCGGCATCAGCAGAACGCTTAGCTTGCTCAACTGTGTAAGAAGTTTCGTTATCTCCGGCACCAGAGAGAACCTTCACTCGAGATCCCACTGTGCTCTTTACAACTTTAATAATTTCAAGTTTTTCAGAAGATTTTGTTGTTGGGGCTTCGCCTGTAGTGCCGTTTACTGCAATGGCATCATGTCCATGGTCTGCCAAGTGAGTGGCAAGAGTTGCAACGCCATTCCAATCAATGGAGCCGTCCTTGGCAAAAGGGGTAATCATTGCCGTGATTAGGCGACCAAAAGGAGCTTGCGTACTCATCCGCACACCTTATCGTGCCGATGAGCGCCTTTCAATATTCCTTGCGACTCGCGCAGATTAAGGTGCGATGCGGCCAGACTTTTCAAATGCTCCGTATGTCAAAGGCATTAATTTGGCAAATTCAGCCTCCATCTTTTCAGCCACCATTTCGATCTCTCGTTGTGGATAGCTTGGGAAATGTGAGCCCTCACGTGCAGTACGAAGCGATAGGAAATTCATCAGTGCGCGTGCATTCATCGTGACATACATAGATGAATATGTTGCAACAGGGAGAACTACGCGAGCTACTTCACGAGCTACTCCTGCTTCAAGCATCTTTTGATAACTGTCATATGCAACAAGATAAGCCTCTTTCATTGCATTGACAGATATTTCAAATTGCTCTGGTGTGCCATCTTCGAATGTATATGAGCCAGTCTTTCCGACTTGAATCAATTTACGTTCTTTAGATGGGATATAGAAGACAGGCCTGAGCTCGCGATAACGACCGCTCTCTTCATTGTATGAAGCAATTCGATGGCGCATAAATTCGCGGAAAACAAATATTGGAGCAGAGATGAAAAAGGTCATTGATGTGTGCTCAAAGGGCGAACCATGGCGTTCACGCGCTAGGTAATTGATAAGCCCTGCCGACCGATTTGGATCTTCACCAATCTCATCCATTGATTGTTCTCCAGCAGTTGATACTCGCGCTGCCCAGATAACATCGGCATCACTTGCACTGGATTTAATTAATTCAACGGTGACATCGTCACGAAAGATCACTTGTTCGGCCATGGTCGCACCATACCTAGCAGCCAGTTCCCTATCTCGGATATCTACGGCAGAATGCACTCGTGTCTAGAGTGAACCGCGCCACCCTCGCTCAATCGCTGAGCGTCTCATTGCCTGTTGGGGCATATGGCATCGCGTTTGGGGCGGCAAGTGTTGCCGCCGGTTTCACGGTTCTGCAGAGTTGCCTCATCTCACTCCTTACTTTTTCTGGAGCTTCTCAATTCGCTCTCGTGGGTGTGATGGGTTCTGGCGGTACGGCGCTGAGTGCAACTGCAACCGCGTCGCTACTTGGAACTCGAAACCTTCTCTACGGATTGCAGATGGCGCCAGTTTTGCGTACTCGACGCATGAAGAAGATTGTTGCCGCACAGCTCACCATTGATGAATCCACCGGTGTTGCAATCTCCCTGGAGAAAAATGGACGAGAAAGTATGCGTCAAGGGTTTTGGTATACCGGAATAGGCGTCTACATATTTTGGAATCTCTTCACATTACTTGGCGCAGTTGGCGCACAGGCGATGGGTGATCCGGCGGCCTTTGGGCTCGATGCTGCAGTGCCAGCTGCTTTCTTAGGATTGGTCTGGCCACGATTGACCGGTAAGACCGAACGTTTACTTGCAATCTCTGCTGTCGCGCTAGCTCTTTTTGCAACACCATACGTCCCTGCTGGTATCCCAATTATTTCAACTGCCCTGCTCGCAGTGCTCTTTGGCATACGAGGTCGAGTATGGAAATAACAATGGATGCACTCTGGATTGGGCTAATCGCGACAAGTGTTATCGCTTTCTTGCTTAAGTACTTGGGTCATAGCGTGCCGGAAAAATGGCTCAGCCATCCCCGCGTATTAAAGATAAACGGGCTCATCCCCATCGCGCTCTTAAGTGCTTTGGTGGCAGTTCAAACATTTACAAATGGAAAATCACTCGTTATTGACCAACGGCTAGCTGGCCTTGCCGTAGCAGTGATAGCGCTGATCTTGAGAGCGCCATTTGCAGTGGTAGTTTTAAGTGCTGCCGCAACATCTGCAGCTCTTTATCACCTTCAGTGAATTAGATAATACTGAGTGATTGAAGCTTTGCCTTAAGGTCATTATCTGAAGGCTCTGTCAGATGTGTACCGTCGCTAAATACGATGACAGGAATCGATTGTGCTCCCCCATTAATTTCTACAACTTTAGCTGCAGCAGTTGGATCGTTCTCAACATCGACAAGTGTGTACTCGACTCCTAGTTCGGCGAGTAGACGCTTTGAACGGCGGCAATCTCCGCACCATTCGGCTGAATACATTGTGATAGCTGACATTGTGATCTCCTTTACATAAAGTGCTCAAGGCCGAATGTAACTCCTGGCCGTGAGATAACGCTGCGAATACCTAGTAAGACTCCTGGCATAAAGCCTGCCCTATCAAGTGAATCATGGCGAATTGAAAGTGTTTCACCTAGTCCGCCGAAAAGAACTTCCTGATGTGCGATGAGGCCACGAAGGCGGACTGAATGAACAGGAACATCTCCAACGAGGGCACCGCGAGCACCATCGAGGGATGTTGATGTTGCATCAGGCATCGCAGGCAATGAAGCCGTTTTGCGCGCAGCCGAGATGATTCCAGCAGTTCGAGATGCCGTACCTGAAGGTGCATCGACCTTATCTGGGTGATGGAGCTCAATAATTTCGGCTGATTCAAAATACTTAGCTGCCTTGGCCGCAAACTCCATCATGAGGACTGCGCCGATTGCAAAGTTGGGTGCGATCAGAATTCCTACCTCAGGGTGAGCAGATGACAGCGACTTCAACTTTGCCATGCGCGCGTCATCAAATCCGGTGGTTCCAACGACTGCATGAATTTTGTGTGTGATGAGAAATTCTAGGTTTGCCATGACTGAGTCTGGTGTCGTGAAATCAACAACTACTTGCGCACCGGAGGCGATGAGTTGATCTAGCGAATCACCAAGATCTAAAGCTGCTACGAGTTGGCAATCAGCTGCTGCTTCAACAGCTGCAACAACCTCTGCACCCATACGTCCGCGAGCTCCGAGAACGGCAACTTTAATCATCGGTAACTCCCCTTCGCTAAGACCTTCTCAAAAGTGCTCTCACTCTTAAATGGACCCACTAGGGCAAGGGTAGGCGTTTTAGTCAGAAACTCGCTAGCGACTTTTCGGACATCCTCATGGGAAACTCCGGCGATCTCCTTCAATATCTCGTCAAAGCCCATCACTTGACCGTAAACAATCTCATTTTTACCAATTCGTGACATGCGAGAGCCGCTATCTTCCTGGCTCAGCACGAGAGATCCACGGACAGCGCCTTTAGCTCTTTCGATCTCTTCATGCGTCATGCCATGTTCTGCGACATCGGTAAGGACTTCGCGGATAATTTCAATGACTTCAATTGCCTTACTTGGATTACATCCAGCGTAGAAACCGATCTGACCAGATCCTGCAAATTGTTGTGCGTACGCGTAGACAGAGTAGGCAAGGCCACGCTTCTCACGAATCTCTTGGAAGAGTCGTGAAGACATTCCACCACCGAGAGCTGAAGCAAGAATTCCCATTGCAAAGCGACGATCATCATGGCGAGCAACGCCCTCCATGCCGTAAAACATATGTGCTTGTTCAGTCTTGCGAGTCATCAAGCCAACTGGAGTCTGCTTGGCTTTGCGAATACTCTCATTGCCACGAATTTGTGGAGTGCCCTTGACGTCAAGGAATCCATCGGCGCTGAGTGCGCGCTCGACCATCTCAACAACTTTCTTATGCTTAATATTTCCTGCTACTGCAACCACAAGATCCTGTGGGAGATAGCGCTTCTTGTAATAATTAAAGACTGAGTTACGGGACATCGATTTGATTGAATCAACTGTTCCTAAAATCGGGCGCCCTAATTGTGTATCGCCGTAATAAGTCTCGGCATAGAGATCGTGGACGAGATCACTTGGATCGTCATCGCGCATAGCAATCTCTTCTAAGACAACTTTACGCTCAGCATCAACATCGAGTGCACTGACAATCGATGAGGTGATCAGATCGCTGACAACATCGATAGCCATCGGTAGATCTGTATCAATGACACGTGCATAGAAGCAGGTGTACTCCTTGCTTGTAAATGCATTCATCTCGCCGCCAACGGCTTCGATAGATGAAGAAATCTCTAGTGCGTTGCGACGCGTTGTTCCTTTAAAGAGAAGATGCTCTAGAAAGTGAGAAGCCCCAGCAACTGCCGGGGTTTCATCACGTGAACCTACATTGACCCAGATTCCCACAGCGGCACTTCGTACCGACGGAACTTCTTCCGTGACGATACGAAGGCCACTTGCGTGAACGAATCTCTTTACAGACATTGGCCGCTTTTTTACTCAGCTGCCGGAGTTGTACCGTCTTCTAGGACTGGAACGAGTGAGAGCTTGCCCTTTGGATCAATCTCACCGATCTCAACCTGAATCTTGTCTCCTACCTTCATTACTTCTTCAAGGTTTTCAATTCGCTTTCCGCCATGCATCTTGCGAATCTGAGAAACGTGAAGCAAGCCATCCTTGCCAGGCATCAATGAGATAAATGCACCAAATGCTGCGAGCTTGACGACGGTACCGAGGTAACGCTCACCAACTTCTGGCATTTGTGGATTTGCAATCGCATTGATCTGTGCACGAGCAGCTTCTGCAGAAGGTCCATCGACTGCACCGATGTAGATAGTTCCATCATCTTCGATAGAGATATCTGCGCCAGTCTCTTCTTGAATCTGATTGATAATCTTGCCCTTAGGCCCGATTACAGCACCAATCTGATCGACAGGAATCTTGACTGAGATGATGCGAGGAGCAAATGGGCTCATCTCATCCGGTGAATCGATCGCTTCGTTCATGACATCAAGGATGGCAAGACGAGCTTCCTTAGCTTGTAGAAGTGCGCCAGCTAGAACAGATGCTGGGATTCCATCAAGCTTTGTATCGAGTTGAAGAGCGGTGATGAAATCTTTTGTTCCAGCAACCTTGAAATCCATATCTCCGAATGCATCTTCTGCACCCAAGATATCTGTGATGGCAACATATTCAACCTTGCCATCGACATCATCTGAGATAAGACCCATTGCAATACCTGCAACTGGTGCCTTCAAAGGAACGCCAGCCTGCAACATTGACAGAGTCGATGCACAGACAGATCCCATTGAGGTTGATCCATTTGAACCAAGCGCTTCAGATACCTGACGGATTGAGTAAGGGAACTCTTCGCGAGTTGGAAGTACAGGTATAAGTGCACGCTCTGCGAGTGCTCCGTGTCCGATTTCGCGACGCTTTGGCGTACCTACACGACCAGTTTCACCAGTTGAATATGGTGGGAAGTTGTAGTTATGCATGTAGCGCTTGCGATTCTCTGGATTAAGAGTGTCGAGCTGCTGTTCCATCTTGAGCATGTTGAGAGTTGTGATTCCAAGAATCTGAGTCTCACCACGTTCGAAGATTGCAGAACCGTGAACACGAGGAATCACTTCAACTTCTGCAGAAAGTGCACGAATATCGCGAAGTCCACGTCCATCGATACGAATCTTGTCGCGTAGAACACGCTGGCGAACTAGCTTCTTTGTGAGTGAACGAAACGCTGCAGGAACTTCCTTCTCGCGGCCTTCAAAAGCTGCAGAGACTGACTCCTTTGTTGATGCTGAAATTTCATCAATCTTTGTTTCGCGCTCTTGCTTTCCAACGATTGTAAGAGCCTTTGCAAGATCATCCTTTGCAGCCTTTTCAACAGCAGCAAAGACATCATCTTGGTAGTCAAGGAAGACTGGGAATTCAGCGGTTGGCTTTGCAGCAACTGCTGCCAACTTGCTCTGTGCTTCACAGAGAATACGAATAAATGGCTTAGCGGCATCAAGTCCCTGAGATACAACTTCTTCCGTAGGAGTTGGGCCACCATTTTTGATGAGCTCAATTGTCTTAGTTGTGGCCTCTGCCTCAACCATCATGATTGCAACATCATCTGCTGTCACGCGACCTGCAACGACCATATCGAAGACTGCATTCTCAACCTGTGAATGGTTAGGGAATGCAACCCACTGTCCATCAATCAAAGCAACGCGAACGCCACCGATTGGGCCAGAAAAAGGAAGTCCTGCAAGTTGTGTTGACATTGATGCTGCGTTAATCGCAATCACGTCGTACATGTGATCAGGATCGAGTGCCATAACGGTCACAACGATCTGAACTTCATTACGAAGACCCTTAATAAATGACGGGCGTAAAGGGCGGTCGATCAAACGACATGTAAGGATCGCATCTTCTGATGGACGACCTTCACGACGGAAGAATGAACCTGGAATCTTGCCAACTGCGTACATCTTCTCTTCGACATCTACTGTCAAAGGAAAGAAGTCGAATTGATCTTTAGGTGTCTTCGATGCTGTTGTTGCTGAGAAGATCATTGTCTGATCATCTAGATACACAGCTGCAGCTCCTGCTGCCTGCTTTGCAAGTCGCCCTGTTTCAAAGCGAATCTCGCGCTTACCAAATTTTCCGTTATCAATAACGGCTACTGCTGTCTTAACGTCTTGACCCTCCATGGGTCGCTCCATTTCTACAGCGCCCGCAGCGAGGTAGGAATGTATCTTCGATCGAAGTTCACGGATGAAACATCCGGAAACCACTACCGAGGACCATCTCTCCTCGGGGCGCAGTGCTTACTTAATTAGCGACGAATACCGAGCTTTTCGATAATCGCGCGATAGCGTGTTACATCAGTCTTAGCGAGGTACTGAAGAATTCGACGACGACGACCTACAAGAAGAAGCAAGCCACGACGGTTGTGGTGGTCATGCGGATTGGTCTTGAGGTGAGTTGTAATGTCTTCGATTCGACGTGATAGCAAAGCGACCTGAGCTTCAGGGCTTCCTGTATCAGTAGCTGAAGTTCCGTACTGGGTAATGATTTCTTTCTTTACTGCTGGTGTTAGTGCCATGTTCGTATGCTCCTTTTAAGCTACTGTTCAAGAGGCTTCCCGGTTTGATTCACGGGAAATCACTTTCTCGTTGGACAGGTGAAGTTTACCCGTTGAGCCCGTATTGATGAAATCGAGGCAAATTCACGCGAGAAATTGAGAACTTATTCTTACGCCTCGGTCAGTTTTCGAGCCTGATCGCAATCAATCTTCATCTGCACCAATAGCGGTTCAAGACCATCAAATTTAAGGGTTGGACGTAATCGCCAGCCAAATTCGATGGAAGCGTTCTTGTCATAAAGTTCTAAGCCTTCTTGGTCAAGAGCGTAAGCCTCCACTTGTCGACTGCGCTCCCCCTCAAAGGTTGGATTTGTACCGATCGAAATTGCTGCTGGCCAGAAGTTGATTCCTACCGTTAACCAACCTGCATAAACACCATCTGCGGGAATTGTTTGTCCATCAATGTTTCCTAAGTTTGCGGTGGGATAACCAATCTCACGACCGCGTTTTTCTCCATGAACTACTACGCCATCGAGGCGATGTGGTCTTCCTAAGAGTAGGCGAGCATCTTCAACGCTGCCCTCAATTACGAGGGTGCGAATACGTGAAGATGAAATTACTGCTCCGTTATCACTGTTGAGTTCTTGTGCATCCACAGTGAAATTATGAGTCATTCCTGACTTAACGAGTGAATCTACATTTCCAGCTGCCTTGTATCCATAGGTAAAGTTCTTTCCCACGATGACAGTTGAAGCATGGAGCTGGTCGACTAGAACGCCCTTCACGAAATCTTCAGGTGACATCGCCGCAAACTTCTCATTGAACTTCATCACAGCCACTTGATCTGCTCCATGAATTTTCAAGAGCTCTACGCGATCGGCTAGCGTCGTCAGCATTGATGGTGCGCGATCTGGTGCAAAGACAGTTGTCGGATGAGGGTCAAAGGTGAGAACGATGATTTCGCGTCCATCAGCAATGGCCTTGGCATGGGTGAGAAGTTCTTGGTGTCCCTTGTGCACGCCATCGAACACACCGATCACAACAACGTGAGATTGGGTAGTCAGCTCACTCATAGGACTCATTATATTGTCTTCTACTCAGTGCGCAGCCGCAAAAACTGCGACCGGTTTTGCCTTATCACTCTCATTTTTTAAGAGTGCAATTAACTCGTTCTCAACTGATATTCCTGCAACAATCCCCTGAGTCGACGATGGTGACAGTGGTCGCCCAAAAGAGAGTTCGCGAACTTCTTCGACCGTCAGTTCACGTGCATCAAAGGTGCGACGGGCAACA
>Ga0209087_1000974_pt1 | contig 17260 bp, 17 predicted proteins | sample S_130805_EF_Meta_FD_187321 | JGI IMG/M metagenome (GOLD analysis project Ga0209087, IMG submission 187321) | Freshwater microbial communities from Lake Simoncouche, Canada to study carbon cycling - S_130805_EF_MetaG (SPAdes) (version 2) | ecosystem: Environmental > Aquatic > Freshwater > Lake ... | reverse complement strand
TGCAAAAGGCCAAATAACAGGATAATGCTAGCAAAAAAACTTGTAACAAGAGCGACTTGCGATGCTTTAGGGTTAACGATACTAGATTGCATTCCACGATAAAAGTACGTTCTCTGATATACATAGTTAAGCCACTTAACGCTGAACACTGGTAGATTATCTAGCTTTACTACCTCTTCTTTTTTGCGTTGCTCGAACTCCTTTTTCTGCCCAGTATTACGCCTATATATACCCTGTTGCATGCATTCCTCTACGCTATGCACCTGATCGCAGGTTGGCGTGAACTTTTTGTAGCGAGCGTAGTTTACTGCGTAGCGTTCCATGAATAGACCTGCAAATAATATTGTCAGTAAACATATAAAAATAAATAATACTCTTTGTTTACTGGCCCATACTTTTGTAAAAGAAGTTTTGATATCTTGAATATTTTTTATAATTCCATCTTTAGCGATTCGATAGCCAAAAAGCAGCATAAATCCGATAATGACGACCGGCAGATATGTTTCCTTGACTAATACTAAAGTGATGCCCGTAAGTATGCTGAAAACCAAAACTTTAACTCTAATCCGCTCTTGCATAGAAGTAAGCTGAAGTAATAATAAGAAGAAAAGCATTATTGCTAGGTTGTCATAGCTAATTCCAGCGAATACCCAAATGAACATGCCTGTAATGCTCAGCCAGGCAATGGTTAGATTTGTAGTAACGTCCGCTATTCCAATCCTTTTCGCTAGTCTTACAAGTAGCAGCAGGGCCACGACTCCAAAAGCAACGTTTAATAGTCTGAGCATGAACACTTGCGTTTCAACATTAGAAGTAAAAGCCTGTACTAGACGCAAGTAGAAACTTGAAGCGTAGTGGAAGGCGTAGCTTGGTGTTCTTTGAATATCGCCGAGATTAAATAGTTCATTCTGATCGGCAATTATTGGGCCAGATGTTATCGGTTGCTGGGCATAGTAATTAATGAACGTATAATGGTATTCCTCATCGCTTGGAACCTTGTAGTTTATGGCAGCAGCGAAGAATAGTGCCTGGGCTGCAAAAAGTGCGATAAAGAAATAAAGAAATTTCTTACTCTTGATAATATTTTTTATCCTTTGAATCATGTAGTTTTAGTATCCTTATTTCTTCCAATGAATAGCCATAGGATGCCTAGAGTCATGAACAGTACTCCCCTATCTACAATTGAAATTGAAAGAATTTCAGGAGTAGTTAGTCCGATAGTAGTTGCAGTAATAATATATACCAACTCTTTTACTCCAATATTAGCAGGAGTTAAACTTACAAATATGCTTAGACTGCCAAGAATACTCAACAGCAGTATCTCAGGTAAACCTATAGAGATTGAAAGGGACTTAATCTCTAGCCACGCGATACAAAAGGACAGAATAATTTGGGTCATTATTACTAAGGTAAGATGCAGGAGTAGGCGTTTATTTCGAGCTATGCGGTTCCAGCCGGTAGTCATTTCTCGGATAATATCAATTCCCTTGCCGACAACTCCACGATTTTTTTTAGGCTGACCGGAAATTCTAATATAGCAAAGCGCAATGCTAGTAATTAGAAGGGCTCCAAAGAATATAAAAAGTCCGGTATATGCAGATCCACCTTTGTTTCGAACAAGCATTAGGCTGCTAATACCAAAAATCGCGTTACATATAAAAATTAACAAATAATTTCCATACACTGTAATCATATATTCTTGGTATTTAAGATTATGCTTCTTTTTTAAATACACCGCTCGAAATCCAAGTCCAGCTCCAGAGGAGGCGAAGAAGTTACCAATAGATGATAACAACGAAACATGGGCGGCCTCACGAGTTTTTATATTTTTGTTAAAAGGTTCTATGACGTATTTAATAAAAAGCCCGTTAGTAAACACTATAGCTGCGTAGCATAAAGCAACGAGGACTAGGTACAGAGGCTTTATGTCTAGTAGTAATTTAAAGCTCTTAATATTTAGAATAAAATAGCCAGAGAATAAGACGACTACCGCCAAACCTAGTATTTTTTGGAAGTTATTTTTTATAAAATTCAGCATTAATTTTTTCTTTCAATGAGCTCAGAGTAAATGTCGATATATCTACCAGCTATTAACTGCCAGCTGTAGTTTTTTAGCGTGTACTGCCGGGCTCTGGAGCCAATTAGCTTTGCCTCGGACTTGTCTCGTAATATCCCAATAATAGCTCTTGAGTGAGCCTGAGAGTCTTCTGGCGGACAGAGTATGCCGTTCTTGTTATTGATAATCGCTTCCGTTATTCCTTCAAGATCCGATGCCACAACAGGTAGCTCACACAGCGCTGCTTCTAAAAGTACTCGTCCAAATCCTTCCATATCTCCTGCTACTGGGATATTTGGCATAACGAAACAGTCTGCCGAGTTATATAAAGTCTTAAGTTGTTCATCAGTGACCGAACTAAGTAGTTTGACGTTTTTGGATATTTTAAGACTCTCAATTGCCTTTTCAATCTCTTCCTTCTCTGGACCATTGCCGCATATCACAAGAATGCAACTTGGTTCTTTTTGGATAATATCTGGCATTACGTTATTTAAGAACCAAACTATGCCCTTACGTTTTACTAACCTTCCAACGGACAACAATATCTTTGGGTTTTCTGGTAGATCAATTACTATATCGTTTATCTGCTTCTTGAGGATTGTCTTACCAAATAACTCATCTGTCATACCTAGAGGTATAACCACAACGTTACGACTGTTTACTCCCCGTTTTACTACCTCGTCCTTAGCAGCCTGACTTATGCAGATTATTCTTTCTGCCCGCTTTAGAGAGTGCTTAATAAGATATTGGTAAAGACCATTACTATAAGTTGCGTCTAAGCCGTGGATCACTACGACTACTGGCTTTTTGAATATCTTACCAACAAGCGTTGCGAATATGGATACAACTCCGTCTTGTGCATGTATAACTTCAATATTATTTCGAGCTACAATCCAACAAGACCTAATGAAGAAATAAGGGAGGATAAATATAAGTGCTTTTTTTGAACCTCCCCAGGAAAGAGTTACCTGATCTGTTTCCTCTGAGAGTGCATCATGCAGATCTTTTGCAAATCGCTCCATGCCGCCAACTGCTGGAGGATAGCATCGTGTAATAAACAGGACTCTAGGATTTATTTTTTCTTTTTCGCTGGCCACGTATTATCTTTCAAAATTTCATACATTTTTTCTTGGTTATTCAGTAGTCTAACCTGCATATCCGCCAGCAAGCCAAGAGCCCATAATACGAGACTCACTGTTACTAGGTAAATGCCAAGAAACCCAACAAATTTATATGGACTTAGCTCGCCCGTATTTATCCAGTAAACTGAGATGAATCCTATACACGGGATACCAATGACGGCCGGAACTAGACCAAGCCAGCCAAAAAAACGCAGTGGGGCGAAATCCCTATATGATCGAAGGATATTCATGGCACTTGTTGCAACATAAGAAGGGATGCTAGTGACAACTCGTGACTTTCTACCAGGATAATAAGTTACTTTAACGGGAATAGCCTTAATGCGTAGTCGCTTCATGGCAAGCACCTGAAAGGTTTCCTGAGTATAGGTGTGTGTTCCATTAATATTTAAAGATAGAAGAGCCTTACGGTTATATGCTCTAAATCCGCATGTGACATCACTAAACTTTTGGCCACTTAACTTTCCAGTTACCCAGGTTCCCGCTTTATTGCCATAGAATTTACCTTTTGGCATATTCTTTGGACACTCACTTGCTTTAGTCTTTGGATTGGTAAATCTATCTGCGGCTACAAAATCTGCTTCATCGCTTACGATTGGCGCGACGAGCTTAGGGATGTCGGCCGGACTAAATTGTAAGTCACCGTCTATATTAACTAGGATGTCGGCTTCTTGCCTTAGGGCCATGTCTACCGCTTCACGGAAACGAAAAGCTAATTTTTTAGTCATGCCGTCACTAACTACATGCGCGCCGTGCTTTTTTGCGATATCTGCGGTGTTATCTTTACTTCCGTCGTCTATAACCCATGTCTCAATTACAGAAATACCTGGAATATTTTTAGGAATCCGATCCAGCAAAGAACCTATGGTCTCTGCTTCGTCCTTACAAATAGATACAACAACTAGTTTCAAAATAGCCTCTTTTCTCCTTACAGTATACCAGTTATTGATTTCTTTAAGGGAAGTCACTCTCCGCGTTCAATGGCACGTTGTTCTTCGGTCTCATCTGGACGGGAATAATCATCTTTCACTCTCCAGGTAGTACCTATCTCTGGTGTAGAAACTTCGATAATATCGCAGTCGGTAATTCCGATTAGTCTATGCTTTTGTCCTACAGATGTAGAATATCCTTTGCCTTCTTCAAGTTCAGTTTCACTTAACTTACCATTACTATCTTCCCACGCAACTTTTGCTCGTCCCTTAATAATGAACCAGCTTTCTTGCTTTTGATCATGAATCTGTAAAGATAATCTACTTCCCTTGTTGATATGAAGGACCTTTCCCATGTAGGGTAATTCTGCAGGAACCCAGTGAATCTCATACCCCCATGGCTTATCAATTCTTCGGCTATGAGATTTTTGAGAAAAATTTTTAGTATCAAATTTCGGTGCTTGGATATCCATTTGTAATCCTTCTTAGTTAGATATTGTAGCAAGAATAGCACGAAGGGCTATTGCGGTGTGCTGCCATTCTGAAACCTCAAGGGCATCAATACCCATTGCTTTCACTGGATAATCGTTTCCGCCTTCTTGTAACCTGTCACCAAAAAAGAGTATCTCTTCTTTAGTGACCTTTAGTATTTCCATAAGTTTTTCCATACCATATGCTTTATCTATACCAAGCTTTGTAACGTCGATTGACGTGGTTCCACCTGTACGAACTTCAAACTTTGGAATTTTATCTGCAATATAATCTCTAAGTTTTTTCTTCTTTTCATTATCCGGATCCCAGGCTTCCTTTTCAGCGACAGGTGCTTCTTGGCCAAGAGTAGAGAGAGTTACCTGACTTCCTCTATCTTCAATAAGCTCTCCCCATGGCTTAGTCTCGCGCATATCCAATGCATCTAGACCATCATTTAGGGCTGCAATAATTTCTTTCTTATCTTCTTCACTAAAATCCTCTGAGTATACTTTATTCCATTTTGCTTCTACGACTTCGTAGCGATAGTAGCGCGTACCGCAAGTAGGCATAAGATGAAGTGCTTCTAGCTTAATTGGATCTGCCTTTAGGTTTGAAAGTAACTGCTTTTCGAACTGTTCAAATTTACCCCCAGAGATTACGCAAACCTGAAAATGCACTAGAAGCTCGTTCAGAATTTCTGCCATCTCATCAGTGAGAGCAGATTTACTTTCTGCAAGCGTTCCATCTAAATCAAAAGCTATTATTTTTCTTTTCATTCTTTCTCCTTTAGTTTATTGGCAATTTCTTTAACTTTATGGGATTGATCAGTGCGCATTACTAGTACACCGTGCTTAGTATTTATGACTACTACGTTATCCATTCCAATTACGGCAACCGGGGTATCGCTGTCATTACGTACATAAACTTGGGCACTGTCCAAAACATGAACGTTTTCTCCCTTTACTGCATTACCATCTTGATCCTGGGAACTTACCTTGTGTACATCATCGAATGATCCTACGTCCATCCAGTCAAAGGTACCTGGAATAACAAGTAGATCTGGGACTTTTTCCATCAGAGCAGTGTCGATGGCCTCTTTTTCAAAATCTAAGTAAATTATGTCTCTTTGCTTCTGATCTTTAGCAGCACTTAGTCTGTCCAGCTGATCAATCCAATGATTTTTGCTTAAACCTTTTATCCGGTCTTTAAAGACTTTGAACGGTGCTACGAAGTATCCCATATTCCATAAGTACTCTCCACTCTCAAAATAATCTAAAGCTTTTGCATATTCAGGCTTTTCTTTAAAGCTTTTAATCTCATGCGCCAGTGTTCCATTATCGAAAACATCGCCTTTTTGAATATAACCGTATTTTATATCAGGATGAGTAGGTTCCATTCCAAGTAGAGTTATTCGACTATGCTTCTGAGATATGACACCTGCTCTTTTGATTGCTTCAGCAAAGCCCTTAACATCACGAATGTGATGATCCGCATGAATTGAAGCGATTGGCTCTTCTTCACCATGAACTGAACTTATATACTGCAATGCATTTGAAATACAGGGCATAGTATCCCGCCTGGCAGGTTCAATGATAATTTGATCGGGGCTTAGCTCTGGTAACTGCTTAATTACGTGGTCTGAATGGCTTGCTTCAGTAGATATATAGATCTTGTCTATTGAAGTTATTTTTTTAGCACGCTCAAATGTATTTTGCAGTAATGAATTTGTTCCAACGATCGTTAACAAATGTTTTGGGTACTCTGGAGTAGATAATGGCCAGAGTCGAGAACCTGAACCTCCTGCAATAATGATTACGATCATAGTCTTATGATACCAAATGATGAATTGATTAATATCTTTTTTGCTATAATAAGCAAATGTCAATGTCTATACTTATTACGGGCGGTGCAGGATTTATCGGTTCTAACTTTGTTCATTACATCGTAAAGGAACGTCCTGACTGGCAGGTTACAGTATTAGATGCCATAACCTATGCAGGAGATGAAAAAAACTTAAATGATCTAAGCAATGACAAAGTAAAACTTGTAGTTGGAAATATTTGCGACGAGGCTCTTGTCGATAAGCTTGTCTCCGAAACAGATGCCATAGTTCACTATGCCGCTGAATCACACAATGACAATTCTCTTAACAATCCCCGCCCTTTTCTAGATACAAATATTATAGGTACTTATACATTAATAGAAGCAGCACGAAAGCATAAAAAGCGATTCCATCATATTTCTACTGACGAAGTATATGGTGATCTTGAGTTAGATGACCCGAATAAGTTTACTCCTGATACTCCATACAATCCTTCTAGCCCCTACTCAAGTACTAAGGCGGGTTCAGACCTATTAGTACGCGCTTGGGTTCGCAGTTTCGGACTACAAGCGACTATATCAAATTGCTCAAACAACTACGGCCCTTACCAGCACGTAGAAAAGTTCATACCAAGACAAATTACAGAAATACTTGAAGGAAGGCAACCCCGCCTTTATGGAACAGGTGAGCAAGTACGCGATTGGATTCATGCCGAAGATCATTCTTCGGGCGTACTAGCAATTCTTGAAAAAGGAAAAATAGGCGAAACTTACCTTATTGGTGCTGATGGTGAAAAAAATAATAAAGAAGTAGTTGAGCTAATACTAAAACTTATGGGCAAAGAATCTACCGACTATATACACGTCAATGATCGACCGGGGCATGATATGCGCTACGCAATTGACTCAAGTAAGCTTCGTACTGAATTAGGATGGAAGCCGAAGTATACAAACTTTGAAGAAGGACTGAAAGAAACAATCGAATGGTATACGGCAAATGAATCCTGGTGGAAACCGCAAAAGCAAGCAACTGAAGAAAAGTACAAGAAGGTTGGACAGTAATGTCATTCTCCCCTGAAAAATACTCGGAGCTAAAAGTGGAAGAAGCCCCAATAAACGGTTTTTATGTTATACATCTAGCAGTCCATGGTGATAACCGTGGATGGTTTAAGGAAAATTATCAGAAAGAGAAACTGGAAAGCCTTGGACTTCCTGCTTTTGACATAGTACAGAATAATTTTTCATACAATGAAGAGCGTGGAGTAACAAGAGGACTACATGCGGAACCCTGGGAGAAATATATTTCAGTTGCTAATGGCTCAGTTTTTGGTGCCTGGGTTGACTTACGACCAGGAGAAGATTTTGGCAAAACATTTAGTATAGAGATTAATCCAGGCATTGCCGTTTTTGTACCTAGAGGTGTAGCCAACGGTTATCAGACTATGGAGCCAAATGTAACCTATACGTACCTCGTCAATGAACATTGGTCCCCCGATGCAGAATACTCTTTTGTTAACTTATTTGATCCAGAGATAGATATTGCTTGGCCAATTCCTAAGAGTGAAGCAATTATTTCCGAAAAAGATGCTAATCATCCAATGCTTAATGATCTAAGAAAGAGCTTATAAGTATGGATGAAAAAACTATTTTTATTACCGGAGCTAATGGACAATTAGGTACTGCTCTTCGTTCTAAGTACCCAGGGGCTCGTTTTGCTGATATTGATGAGTTAGATATAACGCTCGAGGAATCAGTTAATAAATTCAATTGGTCAAACACAAAAGTCATTCTAAATGCAGCAGCATCTACTAATGTTGACGGCGCAGAAACACCTGAAGGTCGCGTTGCATCATGGAAGGTTAACGCAAAAGCAGTTGGTTATTTAAGCGCTATTGCACGCAAAAACGATATTACGCTCGTACACATATCTTCCGATTATGTTTTTGATGGAACGAAAGGCATGCATAAGGAAGATGAGGATTTATCACCACTGAGTGTCTACGGCTCAAGTAAGGCTGCTGGGGATCTTATTATAGGCACTCTTCCGAAACACTACGTTCTGCGAACATCTTGGGTAATTGGTGAGGGTAAAAATTTTGTAAGAACAATGCTTGAAATTGGCAAAAAGGGAATTAGTCCTATGGTTGTATCGGATCAAATAGGTCGCCTAACCTTCACCTCGGAGCTAGTTCGAGCAATCGATCATCTACTAAGCACCAATGCTCCATATGGAACATACAATATTAGCAATGACGGTGAAACTGCTAGCTGGGCATTCATTACAAAAAAGATATATGAAATAGCTCGACTTAAAATTACTGTATCTGAAACTACGACTGATGAATATTTTATGGGTAAAGAAAATATTGCTCCCCGCCCTCTTAAAAGCTCATTAGATCTGTCGAAAATTAAATCAACAGGGTTTACGAGTGTTGACTGGGAATCTGAGTTAAATCGCTATATAGAAAAGGAGAACGCATGAAAGGAATAATACTAGCAGGAGGATCAGGAACAAGACTGTATCCAATTACGAAAGGCATATCCAAGCAGCTCATGCCTATCTACGACAAGCCGATGATTTACTACCCACTTAGTACTCTCATGATGTCGGGTATACGAGAAATCCTCATTATTACGACACCTCATGACCAAGAACAATTTCAGCGGCTGCTTGGAGACGGCAGTGAACTTGGTATTTCGCTAAAATATGCAGTACAGCCTAAGCCTGAGGGTCTTGCCCAGGCATTTATTATTGGTGAGGAGTTCATAGGATCTGATAGTGTCGCATTAGTCTTAGGGGACAACATCTTTCACGGTGAAAGCTTCGGTGAAAGTCTAAAAAAATGCAACAACCCTGATGGCGGTATTGTTTTTGCTTACCAAGTTTCTGACCCAGAAAGATACGGGGTAGTAGAATTTGATAAAGATTTACTCGCCAAATCAATTGAGGAAAAACCAGAACAACCCAAATCCAATTTTGCTGTCGTAGGACTATATTTTTATGACAACTCAGTTGTTGAAATAGCAAAAAATATTAAACCCAGCAATCGTGGTGAACTAGAAATTACAGCAGTAAACGAAGAATACTTGAATCGCGGAAAACTAAAGGTTGAGATCATGGATCGTGGTTCAGCCTGGCTAGATACTGGAACCTTTGACTCTATGAATGATGCCAGTGAGTTTATTAGAGTTATTGAAAAAAGAACAGGACTAAAAATCGGTTGCCCAGAGGAAATCTCTTATACGCAAGGTCTTATAACGAAAGAGCAACTTTTATTGCTCGCGGGTCCGCTGCTTAAGAGCGGTTATGGAAAATATTTAAAGAAGATTGCAGCTTAGATTTCATTATTAAAGAATTCAATAGTTCTTTTTAGGCCATCGTTGAGATTGATCTTAGGGCTCCATTTCAGTCGGGTAGTAGCATTTTCAATAACGGGCTTCCTCTGAGTTGGGTCATCTTTAGGGAGTGGATGATATGTTAGCGTTGAAGTACTTCCGGTCATATCAATAACGATCCTAGCCAACTCGGCAATTGTAAATTCACTTGGGTTACCTAGATTAATTGGGTCATGCTCATTAGAATCAATAAGAGCCACGATTCCCTTAATTAAATCATCTACAAAGCAAAAGCTTCTTGTCTGAGTGCCGTCACCGTGAACTGATATATTTTTATTTTTTAAAGCCTGCACAATAAAATTAGATACGACTCTTCCGTCATTCTTATCCATCCTAGGACCGTAGGTATTAAAGAATCGCGCTATGCATGTGTTAACTTTATAATCGTTATGATACACATATATCATTGCTTCAGAAAATCGCTTTGACTCATCATACATTGCCCGTGGGCCGTAGCAATTCACACTACCCTTATAGCTCTCCGGCTGTGGATGGACCTCGGGATCGCCATACACCTCACTTGTACTTGCATGGAAAAATCTAGCTTTATCGCGCCTTGCAAGTTCTAGCACGTTCTTAGTGCCAACTGAGCCAACGAGAAGAGTCTCTAAGGCTAATCTTTGATAATGAGGTGGGCTTGCGGGTGATGCCATATTCAAAATAGTTGAATATGAATGTTGAAGAATACTATCGGGTAATTCATCAGTTATATCGGCTTCAATAAAAATAAAGTTCTTATTATTTATTAGATGTTGAATATTTTTTCTTGATCCTGTAGATAGATTATCTACACAGATAACTTTACCAGTCTTTATGTAGTGGTCGCATAAGTGTGAGCCCAAAAAACCTGCACCACCCGTAACTAAAATAACCTTATCTTCCATCTATAATCCCTCTTCCTATACTTTCATAATAAAATCCTTTTTGATGCATGGTATTGAGTTCGTAAAGATTTCTTCCATCAAAAATTGCAGAGTCTTTTATGTATTTCTTTAATTTATTAAAATCAGGGCTTCTAAACTCTGCCCACTCTGTCGCAATAACCAAGGCATCGGCGCCTACTAAAGCTTCGTATTCGTTTTTTGCATATTTTACTTTAGTATTCTTATTAAAAACCTTTTTAACATTATCCATTGCTTCTGGGTCATAGACTATAACGTTAGCACCCTTTCTGGTTAGATACTCAATTATCTCTAACGCTGGAGCCTCGCGAATGTCATCAGTATCTGGCTTAAAAGCTAGACCCCACAGTGCAAAAGTTTTATTGGAAAGTTCATCACTATAAAAGTTAGTTATTTTTGTAGTAAGAACCAGCTTTTGGTGAGTGTTAACATTTGTAACGGCATCTAGTATCTTAAAGTCATAGTTGTTTGCTATAGCTGTGCGATGTAATGCAAGTACATCCTTAGGAAAACAACTTCCGCCATATCCAATACCTGAAAAAAGGAACCTTTTACCAATTCGTTCATCAGATCCAATTCCCAGACGTACTGAATCCACATCTGCCCCAACTCGTTCGCATAGATTTGCAATCTCATTCATAAAGGATATCTTCACGGCCAAAAATGAGTTAGCAGCATATTTAGTCATTTCTGCGGACCGCTCGTCCATAAAATAAATAGGATTTCCTTGACGAACAAATGGTTTGTATAGTATTTGAAGTATATTTATAGCCTTTTGCGATGATGTGCCAATAACGATTCTGTCTGGTTTCATAAAATCAGAAACGGCAAACCCTTCCCTAAGAAATTCAGGGTTTGATACAACGTCAAACTTGTTTTTTGAATATTTTTTAATACTTTCTGTGACCTTTTCGGCTGTACCAACAGGCACAGTACTCTTATCAACGATTACTGTGTATTGTTTCAGTAGTTTTCCTAGTTCCTCCGCTGCACCAAGAATATATGACAGGTCTGCAGAACCATCTTCGCCTGGAGGTGTTGGCAATGCTAGAAAAATCACTTCAGCATCTTCAACTCCATCCTTTAAATTTGTTGTAAAACTGAGCCTAGATTCTTTGATGTTTCTTTGAAAAAGAACATTAAGATCTGGTTCATATATTGGTACTCGACCACTTTGCATAAGTTTAACTTTTGCCTTATCGATATCCACACAGACGACATCGTTACCCATTTCTGCAAAACAGGTCCCGGTAACAAGCCCGACATATCCAGTTCCAATAACTGATATTCTCATTTTGAAAGCTCCATAACTTCTTTATTTGTGATATTTTTCCAGATAACGAACTTAGACCAGAAATAGTTCCAGCCAAGAACTACAATCGATGAAACAACCAATGCGGTAAAACTATTAAAATGAAGTGTGCTTGCTCCAAAACTCACCATGAAAGAACTACCTAGAATAGCCGGCCAAGAAGTTAAGTGAAATTGAACGAGCAGGCTTGAAAGTGATTTATCATTTTTATTATTTTTATATGTCCATTGTTGATGAAGTACAAAATTAGAAAATAATGCAACTTCTGCACCAAGAAATTGTGATACAAAAATAGGAAATCCAAATAGTCTTCTAAATAATATGAGAAGTAATATGTTAATTAGAAAACCCAACCCTCCAACCATGCAAAAGCGAATAAAATCATACCTGAGCATAGCCGTTATTTTTCCCCTTACGAATTTTATCATTCTACTAAAATGATACCATAATAAATTATGTATTTACGTTAAGCTTTATAGTAATATTAACTTCATTCTTTGAAATCCGCTAAGGGAGTATGAAACTATGCATTTACTGTTGCATGTGTTAGCATATTTTTATTAGATAAATACAAAAGGAGTAGTGATGCAAAAAGCAAAAAAATTGTCTGTTATTGTGCCCTGCTACAACGAAATAGCAACTATCGAAAAAATACTCATCGAAATACGTGAGGCCAATATAGGAAGCACGAAAAAGGAAGTTATTATTGTTGATGATGGCTCTAAAGATGGTACACGCGAGCTTCTTAAGAAATTAGCTAAAAAAGATACGACGCTCAAACTTTTATTTCAAAAAGTCAATCAAGGAAAAGGAGCCGCATTAAAACGCGGTATTCTAGAGTCGTCAGGAGATATAGTTGTGATTCAAGACGCGGATCTTGAATACGACCCAAGGATGTATGAACGTCTTCTATACCCAATAGAAAGGGGTCATGCAGATGTCGTATATGGTTCACGCTTTATTGGTGGTGAGCCGCATCGAATAATTTACTACAGAAATCAGGTAGCGAATAAGTTTCTTACTTTTCTCTCCAACTTGCTAACGGGGCTTAACCTTACCGACATGGAAACATGCTATAAAATGTTTAAAGGCGACTTTGTGAGGACAATCGCCAAGGATTTGAAGGCTAAAAGATTTGGCTTTGAACCAGAAATTACAGCTAGAGTTGCTAAAGCCAATGTTGCAGTATACGAAGTAGGTATTTCTTATTATGGAAGGAGCAAGGAAGAGGGTAAAAAAATTGGTTTAAAGGATGGCTTAAAGGCAATCTGGGAAATAATTTACTACAACACTACAGTTAAAAGAAACAAAAAATAGTTAACAATTATCTGAGTTCTTTAAATCGTATATTATCACGTCCTTGTCTTGATACACTATAGGGAAAGTCGAATTTAAAATTGGCTTATTGATATTGGTTGTGTAGTATCTTATTTTATATTTAGAACATGCTTCAGGATATCGTTTTTCGAGGAATGTTGCGACTATTAACCAGTCTTTGTCTTCAACGCTCCTTGGGGTTCGAGAAATATAGCCTAATACAATTGGTCGTTCGTGATATGTTTGGTTATACAATACTTCAGGTGCAGTTTTAGCCCCCTCATCGTATACAATACCGTAAGGTAGTGACTTAAGAGCCCTTGTGTAATCTGGGTATGTAACCGCGGTAATTGGTAAGCGTGCTGGGAACATTTCAATGAAAAGTATCGTTACAAATAATCCAATAATGACTTTACCTTTAGTTGTGTCAAGCCGTATTTTTGCAAGTACTAGGCTGCAGATAATCGCCGTACACAAGGTCACAACTACCATCATTCGTACTGGGACTCCGGATAGTTTCAGTGGAGGGAATATTTTTTCTAAAAATGCATATGGCAACGGAATTGGTTCGAAACTTCGTCCACCGACCATAAGTCTAGGGCCGTAACTGAGTATTCCAAAAATAAAACCAATAATCAGCCATAAGTTAATATCCTTACCTATCTTTTTTCTTTTCACAAGGCCAATGAGTGATACTGTAATTACTGATATGCCAAGATAGATACTTGATTCAGAAAGCCCAGCTTTTATGTGACGCCAGTACCAGTCAGTTAAACTTGCAAATCTCCAGAACCCTCCGTTTATAAATGGTGCAAAGATATTGGTGCTCAATTCGCGCGTTGGGTGAGAGCCCGATAAGATTTCTCGACTATTCAGTCTAAGTAGTGCTAAAGGCAGAGGAGCAACAATTAGTAATGAAATGAGGCAAAAAAGACCAAATGGTTTTATGTTTTTCTTATCTCTGAATGAAGGAAGTTGTTTATTTCTCCAAAAGTATACAGCAATAATAACTGCTATCATCACAGAATATAGAAAGTAGTAGTAATCGCACATTAAAACGAGAAAAAGTGCAAATGCAGCCCCCGCGGCAGTGAGATACTTTGGCCGTCTGAGTAACATGCACCATAAGAGTACAAAGAGTGGAATCCATTGGAGTGAAACTAATTGCATGTGGCCGATTGCATGAGCAAAATGATAGCTTGAGAATGTAAAAATAAAGCCGCCTATGATGCTAGAGACGTATGACTTTGAAAAATAATAACATAGCCAAAATGCAGTAATCCCTGCACTGACAAAAGAAAAAATTATCATGATATTGAATGACTGAACTAGAGTAAATACTCTCAGTAAAGAAATAGCTACAAATCCGTTAAAAGGATTTAGTGTCTGACCAAGAAGCGTAACCCCATGCGGTGCATGCAAAAAGCTTGTGTACCAAGGTAACTGGTGCAGCTGTGTGACTGATTTATTAATCCACCATATATTCCAAACATTTTGTAGGCCATCACCACTGTCAGTCATGAATGAGGTATTAAAGACTCGTATCCAAGGCCAAGAATAGATACAAAAAAAGACGAAATAGATCAATAAAGGAATTCCAACCCATTTCAAAAATTTTTTAAATTGTGTTTTCCATTTTGTAGACTTGGCAGTTGGCTGAATTGTTATTTTGGTTATTTTTTTTACCCTAGTTTTTTTAAGGGACTTAAATAACTTTATACTTTGTTCTTTCATGATCACTTAGTATTATATACCTTAAGAAAATTCATAGCTATGGTCATATCAATTAATGGTATCTTTTGAAGCTAGTTTTTTTTGCTCTGCTTCAATTATCGCAAGTTTTCTTACTAAAAGTGATGTTCTCCTTTGCTCTTGAGCAGTATTTACATATTGGTCGAATGCCTGAAATATGATTATTATTGTTACTCCATAGATAAGCAGGTCGGCACCTCGACCAACTCCAACAGTATTTGCCAACTTAGTGGAAAGGTTGGGAAAAATAATAAACAGTATTGCAATTGGGATTGTTGCGACGAGAAAGATCTTCTTTAACGCCTTCGTTCTGTTACTCTTTCTAGAGCCTATAAAGTTTAGCCCAACAATCAAAATACTAACGATTAAAATTATTTGAATAATCACGACTTGATAATCCTACTTAGTAAAACGTCAAAGACTATATTTACTGCGTTTATCATTGATTGGCCCTTAGCCTGAGAATACCCTGTATAAGTTATCGTGACTGGGACTTCCTCATATCGTAGTTTTTTATCCGAAATACGGTCAAGTATTTCAGATGCATGAGCAAAATCAGGCATTTGTAATTTTAAGTTTTCAGCAGTATATCTATTAAAAACCCTTAGGCCATTATGAGTGTCTGTGAGATTCAGGCCTGTTGTAATATTCGTAAACCCAACAGCAAACTTAAGTATAAATATTTTTAGCTTTTTTGGATTCTTTACATGACCTAGAAATCTCGATCCTAATACTATATCTAGTTTTTTTAGTCTCAAAGTATCGAGCATTGTGATAACGTCTTCTATATTATGTTGGCCGTCTGCGTCATATGTAACAAAATACTTATATTTCTTTTCATGCAGTGCGTAATCAATTGCAGTCTGTAATGCAGCCCCCTGACCTAAATTTATAGTGTGACTCACGAGTTCAGCCCTGGTGGATAGTATTTGCTCCTCAGTATTGTCGCTGCTACCATCATTTACGCATACAATGTTATTAAATATTTTTTGAATATTATTTATTGTTTCCTTTATAACGCTTGCCTCATTATAGGCGGGTATAAGTATTACGACACTGTCATTATTAATGTTATTGTTCTTGTTAGTCATTGGGATTATTGTACCCTATAGAGTCCTATACTGGGTGAATTAGTTACTTTTTTATTTAATTATTAAAACAGGAGACTGATAAAGTCGTAAATATACTGAAATTACTGCTCCGCTAATGGCAATGCAGCTCAGTATAAAGATACTTCGTTTAAATGTTTTTTGGCTAGAAAGCTTAGGGCCGTATAAGCATAGTAGGATAAGCGGTAAGATCGGAATGAAATATCTTGATTGAATCCCTACAATACTAGATTGCCTATAGGTTGTACTATAAATATACAGTGCCGTAGAAATCAATATAGCACTACTTAAAGCAGAAAAGACCAGCAGTGCTTTCCAGATTATTTTTTGACGCTGCTCTAAGACAGAAAACTTCACCTCACGTTGGTCATTTACGAATATGGAACAAGTGATTGCTGCAGCACAAACGTATGAGTATATCGCAGGGAGTGGCGTGCTATCCCAAATAAAGCTACCAAATATATTACTTAGTGCCGTTTGTGAGTTTGTGAAGTAAGTGTTGAACATGGTTCGCCCATAAGTGATTGGCTGACTTAATATAAATGATTTTTGTGCTGTAAAATTAGATTGAGGGTTAGAATTAATATCAATGTAGGACACAAACTTGGTCCAAAGTATTGCTGGTATAATTGACAGCAAGATTATTACTATAATCGGCAGTACTGTTTGCCGATTTCTGTATTCTTTACGCAATAATGGCAAGCCTAAAAGAATAACTATAATTGGGGCGTACGCGATTTTTATCAAAACTAATATTGACCCTAATGCTAAAAGGATGGCGTAATCAAAAAGTCCTAACTTTTTGTATCTATAAATAAGCTTTGTTGTGTATGAGATAAATAATATACATGCGCTCAGCTGTAAGGAGTCAGCGCCTACGGTTGCAGCTTGAACAATTACCGTTGGTATTAGGCCTATCGCTAGAATAATCCATTTACCTATGGGAATTATTTTTATAGCAAAATAAAATGCTAGACCGGTCATTATTACCCCTATAATCCGGCCTATAATGATAATCCATAGCCAGGACAGAGTAATTTTTGTTCCAATCCAAAA
>Ga0209087_1000973_pt1 | contig 17263 bp, 25 predicted proteins | sample S_130805_EF_Meta_FD_187321 | JGI IMG/M metagenome (GOLD analysis project Ga0209087, IMG submission 187321) | Freshwater microbial communities from Lake Simoncouche, Canada to study carbon cycling - S_130805_EF_MetaG (SPAdes) (version 2) | ecosystem: Environmental > Aquatic > Freshwater > Lake ... | reverse complement strand
CATCTACACAATACGAACCAAATTTTACAAATGCGATATAATATGCACTACGGATAAATTCTTCATATGTTTTTTGCTTTTTACTAGCAGAATTTTTCTTATAAAATTCTATCCAAGATTGAAAACCCAATCTATTACCTTGCTTATCTTTGTCCATCCAACGATGTTTGGACTCACAAATATGTGAAATTATCGTGGATTCTCTACGAAAGGATCTCTTACAAAACTCGCAAGAATAAGGTTTAGTTTCCCAAGTCTCTTTCATAGTTTTCAATATCAGCATCGGTAATTAATGTGTTTAAGACTTCTATATCTTCAAGTTTTAAGTTAGGAAATAACTTTGCTAAATGCATTTTACGATTTTGTGATTCAACAAAGGTCCTAGTAATTTCTTGCAATTCATCCTTATTGGCTTTGGGATAAATTTTAGTAAAATACTCTTTGCTATCTTTTAACTTAGCAGGTTCTTTTAATTTACTTATTCGGTCTTTGATATGAGGGATCCACTGATGAAACTGTTTACCTAGGCCTGGACTACTAGCACATAGCATTAGCCATTGCAGTTTAGGATGCTTAGATACAGTTTCATTAAGGAAATATTTATTAGTATGATAATCTACACTTTGTAAGTAGTAGCTTTGCAAATCTTTAGAACCTTTAATAGCACTCATCCAATGCAGCATCATAAAAGGTACGAACTTCTTTTTCTGTTCTGTAGTTAGTCTATCATAATACCCATAGTCTTTTTTATCTAAAGCACTAAGGGCCTCAAACAAGTCAAAATCCTGTTTGTCAAATTTTTCGTCAGTAGCTACTTTTTCTTTTGCCATTAAAATGCCTGATTATAATCAACCAATTCACAGTTACGGCTTACTTCTTTTACAAAATAAGCACATTGGGGTTTAGGGCCGAGTTCAAGCGGCACACACAAAAATTGACCATTCTTTAATCTAGGTGCATACCAAGTTACGTCATGATAAATGTCTACTATCTCAATTGGTAGAAAGCTGGGACTAAATGATGACAGAGGATTAAATTCAAATGCTGAAAATCCCCTATCATTTATACTAGTCAGAGGTAGTGTTTCTAGATCACCATGTTCTTTTTCACCAATTAGTATTTGCCAATCAACTGGCATTTTAATTTTATGATCACCAATCTGAAGTACAAGTGCAGGACTGTTAAAGCTTTCCAAAAAGATTAATGGGATATAATGATAGTCTACGTTAGCTGGATTAGAGTTGTCTAGTATAGCGAACCTAAGGTCATCGATTTCCTCAGGAAGATTTTCTAGGTTGTAGTATTGATTGTCTAAGGTTAGTATGTTCATATTATGAGTATATCATTTATAATTTAATTTTTCAATTGAAAACGGATATGAGGCTTCATTGTAAAAAACTTTTCGTTGTGTCAAATGGCGTTTGGCAAATTTGCAACTGCTAGTTATATCCCAGATCTCCACGTGATCCTTATCCTCTGCCTTTCTAATGCCTCGCCCGATACTCTGTATAACGCGGACAAAGCTTTTTCCGGGCTCAATAAGAACCAAATTAAAAATGCGGGGGATGTTAATACCCACAGCGGCCACACCGTAAGTCGCCACCAAAACCTTTCCATCGCTAATTGCCACACTATCATACTCGTCCTTTCTCTCCGTTAGTTTTGTTTCACCGCTAATAAAAACACTGTTAGGGATTCTACTTACGATTTCATTTCCTGCGTTAACTCGGTCTACTAAAATTAGAGTGTTACCTGAATCTTTAATCTTATCTATCAAGTCTGCAATTTTATCTAGTCTAGTTTTATCTTCAAGTAAATGTTTTAGTTCACTTTGATAATTTGAAAATTCTACCTTATCTTGCAGTTGAACAATGTTCACATGACACTTGGCTAGAACTCCTTGGTCCTGTAGTTCACTAGCAGAAAGTTTATTTATTACGGGACCCAAACTTACAAACAAAGCCTGAGCTTCAAACTTAGCTTTAGGAATAGTTCCAGTTAATCCCCAACGAATTGGTATGTGTGACATTACTCCTGTCAATAGTGTTTTAAGGCCGTCTGCCTTTGCACTATGGACCTCATCAACCATTAAGCATACTACACCATCTAAAAATTCACCAATTGGAACCTCAGCCTCGGCTGCTTTTGTTTTCTTAAGCATATTGTTAAGACTTTGCCAAGTACAGATAGTATGAGTTTTTCCTATTTCTTTTCTATCACCAAAGTAAACACCCACATCTAATTCAAGGTTTTTATAATCTGCTTCGGTTTGTGTTACCAAGCTTTTGTTTGGAACGATAACAATACTGCGACCATATTTTTCTACACTATAACTTAGTGCGGCAGTCATAATAGTTTTGCCCGAACCAGTAGCAATTTCCTGCAAACTTTGTGGATTACTTAAAAAATCATTGACAATTTGAATTTGATAATCTCTAAGTACAATTGGCTCACCCACTTTAGGATGACCTTTGGGCCAAACTTTATGGGCAAACGTTGCCTCGGACACTTCCGCGAATTCAAAGGTTGTACGATATTCTCTGATATCTTCTAATTCAATGTCGTACCCTGCCCTATCTAGGATAGGAAGAATCTCGGGCAATAAATTAATAAATGTACTGCCACCTAAACTAAAATAGCTGACTTTGCCATTCCATCTGCCCAATCGGACACTTGGTAAATATCTTGCCCCAGGTATCTCGTACTCAAACATTTTAACAAGTGCTTTACGTTCAGATAATTCTAGTCCTTCCAGTTTAACATTAACCTCGTCCTTAACTATAATTTTACATTGTTTCATTTAACATAGACCGGTAAAGAATTGGTAATTTTAATTACCTTTTTAATATTTAAACTGTAATCAAAGGGCAGATAATTAGATAAAAATTTAATCATAACTGGACGTTTAACTTTTTTGTATTCCAAATCTAAATTCAATTCATCATGCATTATTGTTACATGAAACCCTTGTTTTATTAAGTCGGTGTACAGTGTACTACCTACAGCAGTATAAGGTCTATTAGCAAAGATTGCACAATCACAATCAATATCTTTCAACCTCTGTATTATATTTTCGGTCTTGTCGTAATCAATTCTTGTGAAAAACTGAGATGCAAATAGCAATCTATTGTCGGATTCAATCAATTCTTGGTCAACTGCTATTCCATATTCAGCAAGTAATGATATTGTTTTTACATTGCTATTTAATGGAATATTTATGATTGCGTTATCTAAATGTTCATTGCTGGCAGCAATGTAATAAAAATCATTTCTACATACTAGAGTAGGTTGCCAATATTTAATTCTTGAATATTCATTAATAGTGGCAAGCACTTTGGTTGCCACAGGACAATATAATATAGTAGAAAAATGATCGGAAACTACTTGGATTATTCTTTTAATACTGTCTGTTGAAAATACCGCTTCGTATCTACTATTAGAGTAATCCCACTTTAAACTAAAAATGTCTTGGCTTCGTAAATCTTTAATAAAATTTTTTGAGAATGGTAAGCTCATTAAAATTTTATTATTTTCTATGGTTATTTTAACGGGGTCTGTTATCATCCTACAAGTATACGCTAGTCCAAAATAATAATCAAGTTAAAAGGCAAAAAAAGGGGGATTTCTCCCCCTCAAACGAGAGACAATAATTAACCGCGTTTCATCACAGTGCTTTCAGCAAGTACACGCCAGTTTGTCGGAGACACTTTAGTCAGATCCGCAATCTTCAGTGCCATACGTAGCGACAATTCACGGAGTTTAGATTTGTTTGTTTCCATGAAGTTGAGGACCTGATCACCCATGTCACCTTCAAAATCATAGTCACGGAACAAACCACCGTCGCAATCACGATGAACCTGTTTGATACGAAGAATTTTATCACGTTCCGTGTCAATCGTCAGGTCAAGAAAGTGACAACGACTTTGCAGAGCCTCGAGATGATCTTGCAATTTCTTGGACTTGAGATTCTCAAATTTCAAGTTAGTAATAAAGATTGCCGAACCTTTGAATTCAAACGCCTCGGGGATACCCTCACGGCGAAGCATAGAGCTATCCGAGTTCCAGCAAATGCGCCGACGTTTACCACTGTCAAGAGCAGCCTTGAGAATGTTAAGAGCCAAGTCATCTTGGAATACCGAATCGCAATCGTCAAAGACCAAAACGTTCTTTGGATCAGAGTACTTGTACAGTGTACAGTACAGTCCAATTGGGGTCATTGCACCCTTGACAATTTCAAAGCGAACACGCTTGCCTGCAATTTTGTCAAACATTGCGGCCTTTTCCAACTGGGTCTCAACACCAAACGACTTGCCAACTCCCGGAGGACCTGATACAATCATTGCACGGATATCGCCGTTGATACATGCCTTGGACATGTCATCAAGGATTTGAAAACGGGTAGCAATACGATCCATTGCCTCTTGCTCGGTCTCTATCGCGGGGGTTTTTAGTGCTTTAAATTCTACAGCTTGCGCCATTACAGGTTCTCCATCAAGATATTCCACATTCTTAACATTATTTACTTTAACTTTCACCACGCTAATAGCGATTGGAAATTGACCGTCGTTCTTAACGGTGATGTAAGCACCTTTCTTGCCTTGATGAAAATCTTTGACAAGGGTGAATTTCGTATTCACCACGGGAAGATTACGATACTCGCCGTATTTGACTAGAACTTGTGCCACTTGTTACTCCGTTTTCTCAGTGTATGAATCTATTATACAGTAATGACCAATTATTGTCAACCTGCGAAGGCTGAATCATAGTCTTGGAACTGCTCCTCGCTGTCAGGAGTAAGGTCAGGGGGATCCAAATCCATACGGACTTGATCTACCCAATTCAGCGGAACCCCAAGTCGGCTAGCGATCACGGTTGGAAACAATCCTGCTTCCAAGAGTTCCTGAATTTCTGTATAAAGATTGCTCATTGCGCTCATCTGTGACTCCGTTATCTAACTGTCTAATACTCTATTATAGACCCAAATCTATTTATTGTCAAATTCAGTGTCAGTCCAGCTTGCGGATTCTATCCAAAACTTCATCGGCTAAATCGGTGTTGGTCACGACATCTCGGATAGCCAATTCTTTCAGCGTCAGGTCCGTAATAATTGGCCTAAGTAGTTCCAAAGCATAAACCAAATCATCATCGTCAGCGGCGTCTAACCATGCTTGAAGCCCTTGAGCGTCTAGTTCCATCAAAAAGTCTAGGTTATCAAAATCTTCTTGAGAACGGTCATTTTCGTACATTTTAGATCCTTTTTTCAGTTGAGTTAATAAGTATACACGGTGTGAGAATTATTGTCAATGCACAGTGTTCTCTACCCTACAGGAGAGAACCCAATCCTCAAACTTAGTGTGTTTGGTTACGAACACGCCCTGTTCTACAGCCTTGTTAACAAAATGTTGTAGGAGTTTATTATATAATTCATCACTGATTGTTTCACGATCTAATTTGATATCCATCATCAATTCCTTTAGAGTTTAAAACTAGTCACACACATTTTCATCTTTACTAATCCACATATAGGCAACCTCTTCAAAATCAAAAAGTTGACCCTGTTGCCTGTACCGGTCTTCGCAAGGACCACAAACAGTTTGATATTCTATGGCACGATTGCCATAACGATCTGTGCTTTTGGTCATGACATGGTAGGCCCGGGTAAAATCATTTACCTCATGACCACAACTTAAAATAATCCTGCTCATTCTTTGTCCTTAGAATCTTTTTGAATCGGTGTTTCAATTTTAGGTTCAATATATTTGTCCCATATCTTTTGACCACTGTTCCAGCCAAATACTGAGAAGAATCCAAATAGTATAGCACTCCAAATCATTTTAAGTAATCCTTGTCAACAATTTTTTCGTTCATAGTTTACCTACCATACTCATAGTGTAGCACAATAATTATAATAATCCAACCCCAAATGGCAATTATACGGTCAAATTGATTACTATCCATTACCTTTCCATTAAATCATTAACAAAATTTAGCAATAATTGATGATGCCGAAACCCATGCCAATACGATTCAAGATACGGTTGGCGATACCATGATAGTGATGATTCAGGATGGCAACCAATCAATCCAATACGGTTTTGAATGATAGCCATTGAATCACCGTTAGCATATGTAGCAATAGTTTTGTTTTTATGAGGTTTGCATACAAATGCACATCCATCATAAAAATACATATTTTCTAGACTTCCATTCCACATCACTTCAGCTACAGTAGCATAACTGCGTTTAATTTCTGTATCTCGCCTCTTGATATACTGCACTACTTTGATGCCATCTAGTATATCAAAGTAGTGATGCCCTGCCCAATATGCTCCCATGCAGACACCAAGATACCTGCCACCTTTAGCTAGATATTCTTTAACAATATCAACTTTATCTTCAAGTAGGTTTTCAAAGGACCCACTGTTGCCAATGCCACCTGGAAAAGCAATAATATCAGCTTTTTTTAGTATTTTAGGAGAAAAATCATGCCGAGTAAAAATACGGATATCATATTGACTAGACAATGCCTCATAAATGCCGGCGCAACATATAACCGAACATTCCGGATCATTTAGGAATAAGGCTATCTTAGGCTTCATTCATAAGCCTAGTTAATTTCAGACTTGGGTAGACCAAAAGGACTGGATGTCAGTGGAGCTACTTTAGCTCGGGTAAACTCACTACGGTCAAACTCTTGGCCCACATAGTAATCAATCAGGCGCCGCTGAATCATAGTAATAAGATCACCATGGTCATCTGGGATGATAAATCGTACAGGACACTTACCCCAAGTTCCCAACTTGCGGAACTCTGCGAACCACGCTCGGTGTTGTGGATCGCTGGCTTCGAACGCAACCCAAGGGCGGCCAATAAATGCTAGTCTACTCATCATAATTCCTTTTAAACCAAATCAACTTGAATTTGCTTACCACGAATCGTGGTACCAAGCCCTACAATGGATTTCGTAGATTGCCGCTCAGAAGCCAACATTTCAAGGGCTTCATAACACAATGATCGGGCATTAGTCGTAGCAAACATTTCGGACATTTGCTTGACCGTCATATAAAGCCCAACGTCATTTTCAGAGCCATCGCCCTTGAAAATCACACGGAATTTTTGAGAGTTTTTCAGACCGTTGATGATAGTTGGTGTACGCATTTTGAACTCCGTTGTTTAACTGTCTAAGATTCTATTATACAGGGAACCTAATTTATTGTCAACCTTGAGGTTTTTTACGCAACTGCTACTTCTTTCACACAAATTGCCTGCAACATGCAAAAAGCATCATAATACTCGGTATCCGTCAAATCAATAGAACGTTGTCTAGGTGTTCCGAACCCAACTTCCAGTTGATAATGATAGTCGGCCATTCTCCAAAGAACTGCCGAGTCACCGTTTTCAATGTAACCTTTAGCAATAAACTGTGTCATTTTGTGTCCTTTTGTTGATTCAATACAAATATTATAGATCCAAACTGATTTATTGTCAACCGTTTAGTACTTTAGCACCTGAACCACTTGATCCAAGTATGCCCAACTGCGACCGTAAGTAATGCCTGGCTTGCCGTTTTTGATGTTGTCTTCCACATAGTCTACCGAGACAATTTGTGACATTCCCAAACCAAAATTGCCCTTTACTATGACAACACTGCCAGCGCGGATATCGCTAACACGAACCTGCTTGAGAACCGTTGAGTACTGGGTAAACATAATATTTCCTATTAACCGATTACGATAACACGGGGAGAAGTGTGCCGATCCATAAATTGCTCACCTTGAAGGGGAGCGGTAAAGAAGTCGGTTTTGAACTTCCGATCCTCAACACCTTCCCAAACCCGCTTAACAAACTTAGCACGGAAAGTACCGTCACGTTCGTAAACTCCGACGACCTTACCGATCATGTAGCAACTATCAATACCATTGAAGTCTAAGCTCTTAACAATATCACCTACTTGCATCACTTACTCCGTTATCTAACTGTCTAAGATTCTATTATACGCCCGAATCCATTTATTGTCAAATTGTAGCGTAGCGACGTTCAAGTTGGTCCTCGATATACTGTTTGAAACCAGCAACCGAAACCTCGTAACCAATTTCTTTGAGGAGTTTTTTGATGTGCGGGAGAAGATATCCCTTAGACTCAAGGATCTTAAGGGGAGACTCACCTGCGTCCAATCGGCTGAAATATTCTTCAACCGTGAAGTTCTTGACCAAGAACGTCAGAAAAGAAGCCTTTCCGCCCCGTTTGAACCTAGCGACAAATTTGCCACCGTAGCTGACACACTCGGAACCTGAGAACTCGGTCTTGATAAATGCAGTCATAACTTACTCCGTTATCTAACTTACTAAGATTCTAGTATATGCCCAAAACCATTTATTGTCAAGCGACAAAATCGTAGGCGTATTCCTCACCGCATTGGCTGATTCGGACCCGATTGACCCCGCCGAAATTGTCACAAAGTGTGTGGAAAATACAACGGGCCTTGTCTTCGGTACAGGTTACGAACAGGGTTCCATAACTGAAATCTACCTGTTCCCCCGAGTCCAAAATAGTAGCAATAGTATTGATAACTTTGGTTTCAAAATTCATCTGCTTCTCCGTTTTCTCAGCGTATGAATTCATTATACTCCCAAACCCATTTATTGTCAATTTCCAAGATGTAGTAAAATTACAACACTTCCCAACCAAATAGATGGAAATAATTTAAATCATCCAATCGTTTTACTTTAATATAACCTAATATTTCTAATTTAGAAGAATTAAAAGTTTTATCCCATAAAGGTTGTAGAGGATTATTATGTTCAATTTCTATTTTATAAGCCCGATTGTAATTGTCTTTCAACCAATATTCAATACATTTAGTCTTTTTAGTTTTACGAAATAATGATTTAATTGGTGTTAAAATATAACTATGTTTATCAGGAATATTAGTAGTAATAGGATTATATCCGCTGAGGTCAGTAGTAAATTCTCGCTTTATCTCATCCAATTTAATATCATAATCATAAAAATAAGGCAATTTAGTTACTAATGGAATTGTGTTTTCTACAAATTTATTACCTTCACCATTGAGATAGGTTTTTAAATCTTCTCTAAATGAAGTTAATTTAATTCCTTTAAGCGCCCACATTACAATTTGTTGGCTATAATACTTTCTAATTGTACTAGCGATTTCTCGGTCATTATCATTTAAATTTTCAAAAATCACCGAATCAAGTATATTTTTAAATGAAAATGATTTAGCAAGTAATGAAATCCTTTCGCTTAATAATCTCTTATGAGCTACACTCAACGTCAATAAATCTTCAGCAGCCTCAATAATTTGATATGTTTTAACATATTTACCATCATGATAACCAGTTGTTGATTTTATAATGTCATTGAGATTAATAGGAGATGTATTAGGATAATTTAATGTGCTGTTAATATTATAAGTTGCAGATTGCAAAGAACTAATTTGACAGGTAGTGAGTGATGGAATTGCTTGATTCCACATGGTGTTTTGATTATAAAGCTTCATAATTATCCTATTTGAATATCTTCCATGCCGGCAGCTCTTAGCCTAACTACATGGCCTAACATAAAGTTTTTAGATTCTAACGCCTTCATGATTCCTAACCAACGATTTCGTAACAGAGCAACCTCGTTAATGATAGTTTCAAAATCAATAACTTCATCTTCGCCATCAACGTATTTCTCGGCATCGCGGCTAGTCAATGCTCTATTATACGCTTCTAGATATTTTTGAAAATGTTTTCGGCGAATTTTCCGTAATTGAATATTAAGATAGTTTAACACAGCCTCAATTTCTTGAAGCTGGTTAAATCTATGCTCAGTAATGCCGGGAAGTGCGGCAATGTTTTTTTCAACATTGCCGTATATCTTTACTTCATTTTTTGCCGTAGCAAGTTCAAATTCATAGTGAGTGATAAAATCAGGTATAACAGATAAATCTTGTGCGATTCTTGTGTACCAATTTGCCATTTAATCCCAATCGTCTGTGTCTGCGTCTTCTATGTCATCAACATCAAAATCATCACCGTATTGATCAACCCATCCTTTAATTGCACGGGTCATTTCAGAATCACCTTGAAAATGTTCTAAAATTTCATTTGGCTGAAAATCATTGTCAATTAAAAAATCAATTAATGTTTCTGCGGCATATTTACGTTCATTTAAATCAATATGTGTACTCAATGCATCCCAAACGGATGAAATAATATCTAGACTCATTCTGCATTTTCCTCCTCAGGTAATACATTACTTATCTTACGATTTGTTTTTTGGCTATATTCGGTCATTACTTTATCTAAACAACCATCTGTATTTGCTTCCCATGCTTTACGAAACTTCTTAATGATTTCTCCATCAAGGGTAGTGTAAACAAGACTGTTACCTTCTTTCTTAACAAGTTCAGCCTTTTCAATCATATCAAGTAGACCTGAATAGGGGCTCATTCCTGTTTCGTATGGGATTTTAACTTGCACACTTTCAAAAGGTTTGGCATAACGAGTTTTCATAATCTTACATGCCGACCGAATACCACGCACCTCGCTAATCTTATTACCATCCTCATCTTCTTTGAGTTTGAGTTTTTTCATTGCAACTACAATACTACTTGCATAGACAAAGCCTTGACCACCTGAAATTTTATCATCTGGGTCAAACATATCCTGACTTGCGTATGTGTGATTAGTAGCAACCAAGCCAATACCTAAACTGCCAAACATATTAACACAGTTACGAACAAGTGCGGTTAGTGCTTTGGGCTTACGACCCATGTCACCTTTCATATCACCTGCTTCAAACTGATTAACATCAGTGGGTGTCAACAACATACCCAATGAATCAACGATGAACAATACCTTTGGTCGTTCTGACTCTGGCATTGCTTTATAATCTTTGACAAACATAGAAATAGTTTTACCCACTTCGTCAATCATTGCCATGTTAAGTTTCAACAGCTTGCTTTCGTCAGTTGATACACCCAATGCGTGTAGCCATGCTTCATCCAATGCATTCTCTGAATCAATTAAGACTACAAAGATGCCTTGTTCTTGTGCATGGCGTACTAGGTTTCCTGAGCAGATGAATGATTTTCCTGCTCCTGATTCTCCGGCAAAGACAGTAACTTTACCAAGAGGTACGCCTTTATTAAAATCACCGCTAATGAGGTAGTTGAGAGCATAATTTCCTGTTGAGATCCAATCAGTAGGGTCGTTAAACCCAATTGATAGACCGTCGATACTTTTTGTTATTTCCTTACGGAATTTGCCTACATCAAATGGTTTCGTCATCTTAACTGTCCAAATCCATTGTATTCCATTCTTTAACTACATCAAGAACTTCCTCTTCTGAATTACATACAATCTTACAGTGTGTCCAATCACTTTCATCATTACGACCGCCTACTTCAACCATCCAACCATTGTCATAACGATTGATAGTGATTGATTCATTTACTTTATCTAATTTGCTTAATTTTGACATAATAGTTTTCCTTATTATCTGTTTAATCCAATATTATACACACTAAATGGTTGATTATCAAGTATCTCGGGACATTGATCAGCCATACGGTCAATTTCATAATCGCTAGGAAAGTGCCTAAGTGCTGTTCTAGCCTTATCTCTGACCAAACTAGGAACACGGGGAGTACGACCCGGATCACATAGTTCTTCTAATAGTTTTTTACCCTGCTTTAAGGCACGATATCTTTCGTCTGGTAATGTCATGTTATTCTCCTGTATAGGGAGAGTCTAAGACCCTCCCTTGTCCTACTTAAGCAGGCTTATTCTGACGGGCACGAATTAGCGCCAATATATCTTGTGCCTTATCACCGGCTGGTGCTTTAGGAATTGAGATAGGCTCTGCTGAAGCAACAGACTCATCATCTTCAATTGCTTCAGCTACAGGTTTATAATCAACCTTTGCCTCTGTAACAACTGCTTGATTACCATTACCTGCAGGTGCTTCTAGACCATATGGACGATAGTATGATCCCCAACGATCATTGTCATATGGTTGACCATCTACTGAAGCATCAAACATTTCTTTGATAATACGCAACTCAGCCTCATTTGGCTTTTTAGGCAAAAACTCAGTAAGATTAAAAAGACCATGTGCTTCAATAGCATCTTGCTCAGCCTGCGTCAATGCGCTTTCTTTACGTGCCCAATTACTAGTTGAATAATCAGCATAACCACCTTTGCTAGCTTTCTTGATGTTAAAATCAAGACCACGCATATAGTCAGTTGGCAATTCTTCCATTTCAGGATCCATCAAACTAGATTTGATGATAGTAAAGATTTGCGGGGAGATAATGAGCCTACGAATAGGATTCGCGGGAACTTTGTCATCACCAATTGGGTTTTGACGTACAAACCCTTGAAACAAGTATGAACGCTTTTTCCAATATTTGTTAGCCATTTCTTTAAGAGTCTCGTCCTTGTACCATGGACGAATCTCTGCTAGAATAGGACAACTATCTCCATACATTTCTAGGCATGGCACTTGTACTTCAACACGTTTGGAATCGGTACTACCTTTTACACCATTGAAGGCAAGTTTAATAATTTGACGTTCTACCCAAAAGAACGTATTTGAAGGATTCGCATCTGGTAGGAAACGAACGGTAGCGGTCGTACCTTCGTCTGCGTTCCAGTGGGGATAAATTGAATTATCTGATTGGGTATTAGAACCCTTAGTTGTCTTGTTTTCTTGTGCTTGAATACGCTGTCTAATTTCTTGAAGTGTGGCCATTTTATTTTCTCCTTATATAAAAATTGAGATGGTCTCTTTGTTTACTATTCGCCGCATGCCAATGCGACTAACACATCGTAAGTATAAGATACTCACAGCGACATGTCAATATATATTTATCCCGTTTAATAAAATAGATCAAATTTTATTGATATTTTTACATTTCTCACCATGCCATCTATTATAGTTAGGGTTATCAACGACCTTAGAACAATGCGGGCATGTGATTTTTTGATAACTCCCCGTACCATTTCTTTTCTTTGTCTCTTGGTCCTTCAAAATAGTATCCTTGTCTCTGGGGATGCCCTTATTCCATGGAATTTGTTCGGTCTGTTTTCCCTTGTTCCATGGAACCTTCCCCTTCATCTTCTCTGCTTGTTTTTGTTTAGCACTCTCAGACCTTGGCCCGGTTTTCACTCCTCGCTTTGTCTTGGCGGCATTTTCTACGTGAACCTCAGTATGTTTCTTACCTTTGTTCCACGGTACTTGACCTTCATGTGATTTCCTCATTTTATCTAATGTTTTTTGTGAATGAGTAGTTCCTGCCCTATTGCATAAACCATCACCGTTGTGCTGGTTAAAACTCATTGGGTCATTTTTAGCATCTAGGCTAGTCAGTATTTCAGTTTCTAACCTAGCAATATACTTAGCATCACCTATATGTAATATTTCATACTCCCATTCATTGCGATTTTCTAAGACCATTGGCTTCACATCTTTGCTTGAGCAAATGTATTCTTCATGCCTTGCTGGGTTCCACCCTTTACGAGTTTTTGAGCCTATATACCATTTTCCTGTAGGTATATGAGTCCACTTATAGATATAAGGTATGGTTTCGTTATAAATAGTCATGCTGTGATTCCTTTTCAATCATAGAGTAGTTGGGAACGCCAATTCCGCGAACTACACTTTTATTTATTCCTTTTGGATATGGGAAACCGCACTTTTTTGTGCGGTTTTTTAGAAAGTTATTTACCCAATAAACGTCTAATAGTATCTAGGTCTTCTTGACCTTCAAATGTTTTATCAAACCCCTTTACTAAATCTGCGGGGTTTGGAGTAACAGAACCAATTTTTTGACCAATTGATCCCATAAAAGTATCATCCGCACCTTCAGACATAACTTGGTCAATAAGTTTTTTACCACCGTACAATACAGCCAATAACATACCTAATGGTATTGCATATTTAGCCGCCGCGGTTGCTAGTTCACCAATGGTTTTACCATCGACCGCATTGCCAAGAATGGTAGTTAATGCGCTTGCTGCGGATGTTGCATCAGTATAAACTTTATTCAGTCCTTGCGGAATTGATTTACCAATCTCATCTGCTATAGAATAGACACCGGCCCCTAGTCCAACTTTACCTGCATTTTGGGCTGTTGATTGTGCTGCTGACTTACCAAGTTCTAAAGCACCTTTACCAACTCCAGTGGCTGCTTTACCAGCCACTTGTGCTCCAGCTTTGCCAGCAGTAGATGCCATACGACCTAATGCAGGACCTGCACGAGATAATAATGGTAATAAGACCCTTGCACCGGCAGCTATAGCAGGAATAATAGCTGCAAACTCATTGAGTTGTGCTTCAGATAATTTATTGTCTTCGGCTGAATCTCTTCCCATCATTTGCCCTGCAGTTCCTCCTGCAGCACCACCTAAAACTCCACCAAGTGCGGCTCCTGCTGGACCGCCGGCTAATGCTCCCAAAGCTGATCCAGCTAATGCGCCAGCGGTGCCGCCTACAGTACCACCTATTAATTCACCCGTCAAACCTTCACCCAATAAACGTCTAATAGTATCTAGGTCTTCTTGACCTTCTCTAATACTTTCTTCGGCACCAACTAGTTTACCCACTGCGCCTTGAGGACCTACTTTTTCATATGGTCCTAATTGTCCTACACGCTTTTGGTTAGCATCAAGGTCTTCCGCCACCTCTGGATGAACAAATGGGCGTAATCTATCTGATCTTGACGGATGTTTTAATTGACGAAGTGCCTTTGCTTCTATTTGTCTGATACGTTCTTTGGATAATCCAAGTTCTGACGCTACTTTTTCATATGTCATATCTTCCCAAAATCTAAGTTCAATAACACGTTTAGCAGTATCGGGTAAATCTGACATACCTTTAGCAATAGCACGTTTTAAATCTTCTTTGTCGAAATCCATTTCATATGGTTCGTCGTGCGCAGGCCCGTATCTATCAGCATTGTGTACAGGGTCTTCAGGATCCAATATTGGCATTTTATTATAGGATCCTTTATACGTTGTGCCATTGGGATTATATCTAGATGCTTGTTGGTTTGGATAAGCCTCTGCCACACCTTGTTCGTTCATTGCTTTCCAATCATCATATTCAATATACATGTCGGTATCGGGATCGTAGTATTTTCCTTCACGCTTGTCATAGTATACAACTTTACCTCTCTTGGTAGAGAAGGGGCCTTCTAATCCTTGACGTTCTTGATATCTTTCTTTATCAATACCACGAGTTACTGTATATCCTTCTTCCATATCTTCTTCTTTGACTAAACTACCTTTGGTAACTCTTTCAATGTCATGCTTGATTTGTGCTCGCTCTTGTGGAGTCTGAGCTTGGTCATATTTTACAGCCATCTTTTGTAGGATAGCTTCATCTTCACTACTGATATATGCACCTAGAGCACCCATGATTCCTAAACCAGCTAAGAATTTTCTTATAGCACCTTTGCCTTCATCAAGTTCTTCTTCAGGAATAGTTTTTAAATCTGTAGTTTCCTCAATGATTTTATTTGCCCAAGCTTCTAATTGGTTAATTTCTTTCATTTCACTTACCTTTTTATATAATTTAGAAAGAATTGGCATTACTGACTCAATTCTAGGATCGATTGTTTCTTGAACAAATAATTCGTTAAGATTAGTTTCTTCAGTGATTTCTTCACTTAAAATAGGTTGCCATGCTTCAAAATATGCGTGGTAACCACGACGGCCTATCATTCTACTTAGGGTTTCTCTTAACGATTGATAATGATTAACACCCTCTTGGATCAACATATTAGTTGATTCGTTAAATTGTTTATTTTTAGTGGCTCTAACAAAGCCAGCCATTTTTATATATTCTTCTACTAATGAAGTAATATGACGACCTTTATCATCATAAGGGGAACCACCTTCAGCAATATGTCTAGCATATACTTTAGCTATACCAGGCTTGTTACTTGGTACTGCAAAACGTTCACCCATTGTATTTTCTACAAATATTTTATCTATATTGCGATACCTTTGCTCACCTTCACCAATTTGGCGAGTATGCTGAATAATTATTTTAACATTAGGTACAGCATCGCTATAGCTACCTCTTTTACCCATTGGATAATAGCTTTCACCTAAATTTTCTTTTTCTTTATTGTATGTTCGTTGAGCCATATCTTTAGCTAAATGATTTTTATTTTTCAATTCAAAATCTAGTTGCTTACGTTGTGACCACTGCTTAAGCATATTTCTAAAGCTTGACCAACTATCACTAAATTCAGTTCCTGAGGTATTAGTATCAGGGCTGTCTTCTACTTCATCACCATAATATAATATTAAATTTCTACTGTTGTCAATAGTAACATAGACTTTACCATATGTTTCTCCATCTTTTTCAAAAGTAAATTTGAAAATATCAGCTTCTTCCGGTGATGTAGTTTTTTCTTTAGAGTCTAATGGAGTTACGTCATCGTATCTTACGGTTAGTAAATCATAAAGACCACGGTTAAGAGTATCAGTTTGTATAGGCATAGTAATAATATTTATCTGAATTTTTAATTTAATACCGCAAAAAATGGTAAGGGCGGAATGTATTCATCGTGGTCTCTCATATGAGATTCTAACTCATAATGATAATCACCTAATTGCTGTAACATACGCACAACTAATAAAGTACTCATTACCAAGTCATCATGGTCACCTATCTTAGCTGCATAACTTCCACCACTGGCTATAAAGGTTTTGAGTTCTGATACTAAACTTCTACTATTAATTTGTAATTTTTTACTTTCTAATAGAGTTTTGAATTTAGCACAGGCAGCTAGCTTTACCTTATGTGAAGTATTAAATCCTTTACGCTTTTTACCCGGTTCACTTAAAAAGATACCATTAATATTTGCTTCACCATATTCATTAATTGATACTAGTGCGGCTTCCCCTATACTATTATTTTCAATAGAATAATAAAGGTTGTTAGGTTCGTTAGTACACTCTACAATATATTTGTTGATTTGTGCTAACAGTTTAACTTGATTAGGTATATCGGTTTTGTTATGTTTCCACTCGCCAATTTGTGTAGTAGTATTTGCTTCAAAGATTTGAATAGCTGCTGGATCTCCTCCAGTACCTAAACTAGGATCTAAGCCAACAACATATATGTTTCCTTTTTCAGGTTTTTTATACCAACGAACTTGGCCCATTCTTTGTATAGGTTCTATACCTGTTAATTCAATCAGTGTATTTGGATTGATAAGAGTTTCATCTGCGATAATAAA
>Ga0209087_1000970_pt1 | contig 17310 bp, 28 predicted proteins | sample S_130805_EF_Meta_FD_187321 | JGI IMG/M metagenome (GOLD analysis project Ga0209087, IMG submission 187321) | Freshwater microbial communities from Lake Simoncouche, Canada to study carbon cycling - S_130805_EF_MetaG (SPAdes) (version 2) | ecosystem: Environmental > Aquatic > Freshwater > Lake ... | reverse complement strand
CCTGACGGGTGGGCCAATTACCACCACAGGCACAGTAAGCCTTGCTAACACTGCCGTTACCGCAGGTGCTTACGGAAGTGCCAACACTGTTGCTACCTTTACTGTAGATGCACAAGGCCGCTTAACCGCCGCAGCCAACGCAACGATTGCTATTGCTAACACTGCCGTGTCCGGTCTGGGCACTATGTCTGTTCAAAACAGCAATAACGTCACGATTACTGGTGGCAGCATTAACGTGCAAGCCTCAAATTTGGTAAGTACAACTAGCTCTAACGCTACGTTTGCTACGGCAAGTTTGCCTCTTGTTCCTGCTGGTTACATTCAAGTTAATCTTAACGGTACGGTTGTAAAAGTACCTTATTACGCTGTCTAACTATGAACATGGAAAATCTCTCTTACGTACAGTTCGGCGACAGGGACGGACTAGGAGAGATGTTGTTTGAAAATGGTGTGCAGCACCAGCTGTTTTACGAGATTCTTGCTGACCAAGGAATACTTGTCCCTAAGTATCCCCTGACAGATGCAGACCCGGCTAACCTAGATGATTGGCTTTTTGTTCATAACCAAGAGCATCAACGCTTGGCTAGTTTGCTGAACTTGGACAACCCTTTCCAGCTGCTAGATGCAGATTGGCAAGTAGAAGATGACTTTTATGATTGGATTGGTGTGCATCAATCTATTCACCAACAAATTGCAGCAGCGTTAAAGGTGTGATATGGCTCAAACTAAAAAGCAAATGCAGGTACAAACTGCCAAAAATGAAGTCAGAAACATGATTCGTCAGACAGGGATTAGCGCATCTCAAGTTGTGCAACTAGGAAAGATGGCAAAAGAAACCTTGCAGCAAAGAACCATGTATCCTGCCTTTCGCAATCAAGTCCTTGCCACACGCATTGCTGACAAAAGCGATATTCCTGAAAGATTTAACCCCTCCATCTTGGGTATGTTTTACACAATGGGCAAGCTGGCTAATGAAATGCAAATGAATGGCGAATTAGGAGCTTGATATGGGATGGTTTAAAAAGTTATTTAAAGCACTAGCTCCAGTCATTATGATTGTTGTGGCTGTGTTTGCGCCTGAAATTTTGCCATTTATGGGCAATGCTATTGCAGCAGAAGTTGGAATTACTGTTAGTGCGGAAATTGCCACGGCAATGGGGTCGGCGGCGTTAACAACCACATCTCAACTATTGGCTGGAGCTACTCCGGCAGACGCTCTTAAAGCTGGCCTTACATCTGGTGTTGCAATAGGTGTTGGTGGTGCTGTTACTACTGGCGTAACAGAAGCCACAGGCTCTACTATTGCTGGCGCAGCTGCTGGCTCTGCAACTAGAGGATTTATCGGTTCTGGTGGTGATGCTGACGCAACATTATTAAGTGCCGTTGCTGGTGCTTCTGCGACTGCCGTTGCCAGCGCCACTGATAGCACCGTTGCGGGTAAAGCTGTCGGCTCTGTTATTGCTGCTGGCGGTGTTAATGCCAATGCTTTAATTAACTTTACAGCCAGTATTGCTCCAGAAATTCGCACTGCAAATGGTTTAGACACTGCAACGGCTACAGCATCAAAGACTGCTAGTGTTGATGCAGCAGCAGATGACACAACTACCGCTGACGCAAGTTCGTTTCAAGCGCCTTCAGTATTAACAGCAAAGCCTGACCTTGTAGATGCAATTAACAACGCTAATTTGTCGCCTGAAGACAAAGCATATTTGTTAAGAGGAATTCAGGGTTCAGACGTTGCACAAGCATTACCCGCAACAACAAGCGATGCGGGAAGCTCGGCATTGGGAAGAACAGGCTTTCCATTTGCGGCTAACGACCCACGGTTTAATGCTGCTTTGCAAAACAATCCGGTGCTTTTGCAAAAATTTAGCGAGTACACAAATACTTATGGACTTAACTCACCACAACTAAATGTGGTTTACAAGTCTTTGCTTGAGACTGAGCTTGCAAAAGACTCAACATACCAGCCACTTCTGGATGAATACAAAAAGATTACGGGCACAGATTACAAGCCAAATGTTACAGATTTGGGTGAAATCACCATTACTGGCAAGTCAACATCTGTTAAGCCTGATAGCGTCATTATCACTATTGATGCTTCAAAAAATAAAGCGCTGGTTGCCGACAGTACGGGTAAAACTTCTATTGTTAACATTCCTCCCGGAAGTTCACTCAAACCCAATGACGCAGTTGCTGTTGACCCTAAAACCGGAACAATTATTATTCCCGGCACTGGCCCTACTGTTTTGCCTTTGCCCGGAACGGCTACTTCACCAGCTACTTCGCCAAGTGTTTTACCCGGCACAGACCCAAATGCGTTGCCAGCAGCTTCTCCCGCAACAAGTCCCGCAACAAATTTAGCGCCTGTAATAACACCCGGATTAACACCAACTTTTATACCCTCCACAGTCTCGCCTTTAGTTCCGGGAACTCCATCTGGCCCGACAGGTGGGGTTGTTACACCAACCGTATATGTAGACCCAAGACAGCCAACAGACGGTATAACTCCTACTGACCCAAGCGTTATTGCTGACCCCCTTGCTCCAATTCAGCCTACAGATGGAACAACTCCAACTACGCCAACCACGCCAGTTGACCCCACTGACCCCTCAGTAGCGGTAGACCCTTCAGCGCCTGTAGACCCAGATGCTCCTGTTGTTGACCCAAAAGACCCTACAGTCACAGACCCGACAATTACCGTTGTAGCTCCTAAGAAAGTTACACCTAGACCTTTTTACCCAACAATTACGGGCGGCGGTCGTTCTCCACTAGAACAGGCATTGACAGCTTTCCGTCCTGCTGGTGAAATTGAGGGTGAATCCACTGGCAAGCCCCGTGAGAACGTGTGGAACGAGGCATCACTGCGTTTAAAAGACGCTCTAGGACTTTGACATGGCAACATCATTAGACACAATTTCGGGTATTGGCGCTAACGCACGTAAGCTGGCAAAGCTGCTGCAAGCAAAAGCGCCTGAAGGTCACATGCTGGCCTATATCAACCCCCGTGAAGCTGCCCTGCTGAAATCCCAAGGAGGTTCGGGTAAGCCCCATGCCGACACTGGAATTCCGTCTTTTGAGGAAGTTCCTCCACCACCTGATTTTGGTGCGGAAGGTACTTTTGATGCGGTAGATGCAGCACCAGTAGATTCCACATTTACTACGTACACGCCAGAAGGCTTGTCATACGCTGGTCAACCCGTATCTGCTGGCGCTCCCGGCATGGACATGCAGTTGTCTAGTTTTCCTCAACCTGTAGCAACACCTACAGCTCCCACAGCTGGTGCAGATATTGCCGCAGCCCAACAGCAATTAACAGGCTTGGGTGACAAGACTCAAGAAGAGAAGTCTTTAATTAAACAAGCGTCTGAAAAAACGGGCTTGAAAGAAGACACGCTAGGACGTTTAGGTATTGCTACCGTTATGGGCTTGTTAGGCTCTAAAGCCGCTGGTGCAGCCGCTAGGTCAGGTCAAGCTGGCGCTCAGCAAATACAAGCTCTGGCTACACCTTACCAACAACAAGGCCAACAACTACAGGCGCAAGCCCAGCGTGGTGAGTTAACCCCACAAGCTATGCAGTCCCTGCAAGCCGCACAAGCACAGGCCGCACAAGGCATTGAGCGCCGTGGTGGTGTTGGTGTTGCTCAAGCTCAAATGCAGATTGAACAGTTGCGCCAGCAGCTGTTACAACAACAATATGATTACGGCCTCAAGCTCTCCGGCATTGGTGACAACATTGCTCTGGGTGCTATCAAAACTGGTTTGGAAGCTGACAGATACGTGCAAGGTATTAACAACTCGTTCTATCAGAACATGGCATACATTGCATCTGGCATGACACCAGCACTGAGGTCTTAATATGGCAGAAGAACTAGCAACACTACCCAAACCAGAAACGCCTAAAGCAGGGCGTATTGGTTTTGAGCAAGCACTAGGTGTGCAACAACCGTTTATGCAACGTAAAGCTGAGCTACAACCTCAGATTACGGGGGCAGAGGGTGACATTGCTAGAGCCACACAAGCTCAGTCAGAAGTGTTGGCTGGTGGAAAACAAAGCGCTGCCAAAGGTTTGTTTGAAGCTGAAAAGCAAGCAAAAGAAGATTATCAGAAGAAGTTAGAGGCTGAGCCTTTACCTGCTTTTGTTCCTACCAAAGACACTGTGCAAGACATTGCTGGCCTGTTTTCTGTCATTGGTGTAATTGGTATGCTTGTTGGCGGTGGCGGCAAGATGGCTGCTCAGAGAGCTATGGGCGCTATGAACGGAATGTTGGAAGGTCACCGCAAAGGCCGTGCAGACCTGTACAAACAAGAGCGTAATGAGTTTGACGCTAACTTCAAGTCCATGCTCCAAAAGCATCAAGAGTTTCGCAAAGAAATGGAAGATGCTGTTAAGTTAGCATCGACCAACAAAGAGGCTGGTATGGCTGCGGCTGAGATGGCTGCAACTAAAGCTGGCAGTAGCGTTGTTCAAGCTCAGCTTCGCAAGGGCGACTTAACGGGAGCTTACAAGCTGGTGGACGAGTCTCAAAAGGGTGCGGAGGCTGCTCTCAAGTTAGAGCAAAAAGCCCGTGAAGCAGAGCTTGCTGAGAAAGCACGTAAAGAAGAATCTGCTCAGCGTGAGCGCCAGCACAAAGAAAGAATGGCTCAAACAGAACGTCTTGCGGTAGCAAAAGCAGAGGCTAAGAGTTTAAAACAAGTTGGTTCACGTAGCGCAACCAATGAGCGTTATGCCAACACTGTTTACCGTTCTAGCAATGAAGTGCTGCGTAGCATGGAACTGATTGAGCAGATTGGCTTGACAACTGGTGGCGGCGCTTTGGGTGGTGTTGTTGGTAAAGGCAGCATTCCATCTGAAGTACAGCGTCAGATTGGTCAATACTTTACTGAAGAGCAACAACGTAACTACAACACCGCAATGTCTGGTGTGGCGCTAGAAATGGCTTACGTGCTTAACGGAGGTTACAAGCCAGATGCGGGAACAATCAACAAGATTGAAACTTTGTTGTCTGTTGGCCCTAACGATACTCTTGGTAACGCTGCTTACAAGTTCTCTGACTTATCCGCTAAACTAAAAGCCGCCATTGAAGTCTCTCCCACATACACGGAAGACCAAAAAGGCACTAAAGAAATGTTGATGAAGAAGCTAGACCGCTACGCTACTCCGGAAGAAGTTTACACACGGGTTTACGGAGTTGGTGAGCGTAAAGACCCACTTGTAAGGTCTGGAACTTTTCCCAAACCACAGACGCAAGCTGAGTTTGATGCGCTGCCAGCGGGTTCTGACTACATCGACCCAGATGACGGTAAGTTGTACAAAAAACCAAAGGCAAAATAATGGCTAGATTTGCTGGTGAACTTGTTGAGGAAATTCCAAAGCCTCGTTTTGGTGGCGAGGAAGCAAGCGCACCTGCGCCAACTGCTACTGTAGAGCCGCCTAAAAAAGAAAAAACAGCAACTGAGCGTTTAAAACAATTTGGTGAGTCTGGTCTTGGCGGCACAATTATGGGTGCTGCTGCCCCAGAATTAACGCAGATGGCTGGCAAAGGTATCTCTATGATTCCTAGCCCGTATGCAAAAGCAGCGGGTTACGGTATTGAGGCTGCTGGCAGACAAATGCGGGGTATGCGAGGAACTGAGGCCGCTATTGGTGGCATTGGTGGCATGACCGGAGACATTGCTGGTCAAGCTGTTGAGTCTCGTGGATTCCGTCCTCCTGCGGTATTTATGGCTGAGTTAGCTGGCGGTGTTGTTGGCCCTGCTTTCATCAAAACCATTACCGAAGCTATCAAGTATGGCTCACGAAAGTTACTAGGTATTGAGCCTGTCAAGGGTGTAAAACTGTTAGCAGATGATTTAGGTTTGGATTCTGCTCAGTTGTCTCCATCTCAGCGTGACTACATTAAGAAGCAGCTGGATGAATTCCGTGGCACTGGTACACCCGGTCAAGCACAAGAATCTTTGTATGGCGCACTAAAAACTGGCGCTGCTGACATTACAAAAGAAGCAGAAGGCCGTGCGGCAGCAAGTAAGTCGCAATCCGCAATAGCTCAGCAACAAGCAGAAGCTCAAGCAGAAAAGATGCGTCTTGCTGGCAAGAAGACTACTGAGATTGGCGCACAAACTACCAAAGAAGCACAAGCTGCACGTGCCCAGATTGGTCAAGAACGTGAGGCCTCTGACGTAGGTAACACGCTCCGTGAAAAAATAATGTCTCTGTTTGGCAAAATGACAGAAGCAAGGTCTGCTCAGTACAAAGCGCAGCAAGCTATTCGTGATGCAGATGTTGCAAAAAAAGAAAATGCTGGTATTTTTGTAAAAGAGTTACCAGAATATCAATCATTGCTTACTGAATTAAAGGCCAAACTTTTAATTGGCAAAGAAGCCAGAGAGCAAACTACGGCAAAAGTTACAGAGCCGGGTGTAAAGAGTGCTTACAGAAACATCTATGACGCTGTAGCTGACCAAAAGGTTCAGATTGGAATTGACACCAACGGCAACCCTGCTTATAAAACTTTTCCCACTGCTTTTGAAGCGCTAGATGATGTACGTAGGCGCTTGGGTGATGTTGCGTTTGGTAAAGAAGTTGAAGGCTACAGCGCTATTGGCGCTGACATTGCTAAAACTTTTTACAAGAAAATTAGCGAAATTCAATCTAAGTTTGCTGGAAAATCTCACGATGACTTGCAAGGTGGCTACGAAGCTGCTTCTACTTTGATTGACAAGTACAAGTCTCAAGCTGGCAAAAAAGCCACGGCAGCAGACAGATTTGACCCTAGCCGCTACAAAACAGATGCGGCATCATTACCCAACGATTATTTCAAGTCCAAGCAGTCTGTTACCGACTTGCTAGAGTTAACTGGCGGTGACCGTGCGCTGGTAACCCAAGCTGCGTCTGACTTTACGGCTCGTCAGTTACGTGACAAGAATGCCAAAGGCGTAAAAGATTGGGCAAACAAGAACAGTGATTGGCTGGAATCGTTGCCAGAAATTAAATCAAAAGTAAACGCTTACCTGACAACTCTTGAACGTGCGGAGCGTGTGTCCGGCAAGACAGGCAAGGCTGCACAGATACTGGAGTCCCGTGAGCCTACCGTGTTACGTGCGGGAGAAAAGGTTTTGGCTGCTGGCGAGAAAGAAGCTGGCGCTATCACGGCAGAAGCTCAAAAACGTGTAGAGACTATTCTGGGTGACAAGAATCCTGCAGCACGTGTACGTGAGATATTCTTATCTGGCAAACCTTCCGTGTGGAAAGAAGTTGGCCCTATCCTTGCCTCGGCAAAAGGCGGCAAAGAAGCGGTGGCAGAGGCTGTGCGGCAAATCATGGCAGACAGGGCAACGTCCGGTCTAGTTAGTTCCGTGCGTACATTCCGTGAAGATGTAGCACCCAGCTTGCGTGACGCTAAATTGATGACACCGGAACAGCTGGGCAGCTTAGAAGCTCAACTACAAGCTATTGCCAACTCTGCTCTCGGTGAACCAGCCAAGTTAAACATGCTGCAGACCGCTGTGAAGAATGCCATTATTGGCGTGTCTGCTCAGCCCGTTGGTAGTGCAGCTGTTAGTGCTGGTCAGGCCGTTATGCCCAAGCAATCATCTTCGGATGTGCTAAACAGAAGCGGTAGTGTTGGTTCTGCTAAACCCCGTTTTTAAGGAGTAAACATGAGTACGAACAGAAAAGAAACGCTTGAAGAGAGAGATACCCGCAGAGGTGGCGAGAATGAGTTACGTGGCAGCAGAGATGCTCAACGTGCCCTAGCCCCCAAAGCTCCCCGTAAAGACTATCGCAAGACAAAACGGTAATGGCTAGAAAAGACAAGGGTATCAACCCAGACCTAGAAAAAGCAATCTCTGACTTGCTGAAATCAACCATGCTGGATGAAACCGCATCGTTGACAGACAAGACTAAGATTCTTGACCGTGCCCTCAAACTTGAGCAACTAAAGCTCAAAATGAGTGATGACGAGTGGGGTTCTGGGTTTGGATTAGACGATGATGAAGAGAAGTGATAACATGGTTATCTCTAAATTAGGGGGTAACTATGGAATCAATCCAAATCATTCGTTTAGCGCTAGGGGTTATCTCCGACCGCTTAATCACCATTGTGGCCTTGTTGACTTCATGTGGCCTGACATGCTACACGTTGTGGGCGGGAGGCTGGGAGCGAGTGGCAACACTAGCAATTTTTGTGGTTTTCGCTTATCTTACGGTAAGTTCAAAGGAGAAAAGCAATGCAGTACATTCCCAAAGTAAAGACGGTTAAAGTTGTTGCTGGAATTTCGTCCGGCATGATTGAAGACAAGCTCTGCCCTAGAGGTGAGTTTAGCCCCGGCAAGCTGCCTTCTGGCGGCTTTAATTCCGTGTGGAACTTCAAAAACAATGAGCCTAACGATTACTTCACACGCAAACAATCACCTACATCTGGTGGTAGCAAGAAGAGTTAATCATGGCGAACAATATAGCGTTTCAAACGCAGGGTAAGACTACCCGTATTAACGTATCAACTACAGCTAATACAGTATCCATTTTGTCTGACAGCCCTTGTAATCAAGTCAGAATTCACAATGGTACGGCGGCTGAAGTGTTTATTCGTTTGGGCACAGGTTCTACAGATGATGCGGTAATCCCTGTAGCTGGAACACCAGCATACGGAACAATCTTGCACAACAACCAGACTGTATTGTTTACCGCACCCAAGCAATCAACAAACGTAGCTTCGCTGTATGTTTCTGCTATTGTGGCTACGGGTACGGCAACAATTTATGTAACACCCGGCGAGGGATTGTGATGCGTGATGCGGTGGGCACTAATTGCGCTGCTTGCCGCATCTTTGCTGGTGTCTGCTCAAAGTAGATGCGTTGTATCTGAGTTATACAGAATAGGTTACACGCTGCATGACCCAACACAACGTCATGCACGAATGGTTAAATGGCTGGAGAGCGAAGGAAATCTCTGTAGCAAAGAACAGTTAGTAACTATCTGGAATAACTTGGCAGAGTGGGCGGGTACGGCAGATAGCGCAGAGTTACGGCAGAGGGTCATTGATTTGTATAGCAAGCAATGATAGACAAGATACGCCTGTTTCCTATTGTGGATGCCACTGGCTACCCCGATAAAACTGATGCCACAACCAAAAGAATAGAAAAGCATCAAGAAGAATATAGGCTTGCTCTGAGGGCTAAAAAAGCTGAGCATCAGGTAGACGAATTGTTGCTAGAGTTGTATAACAAGAAGGCTGCTAAACGGCAGCTAGAGCTTGAAATTTTTACCAATCGCAAGTTGGATATTTATGTATGACCAAGAAACCAGAGATGCCCGATACGAAAGAAAGACTGACGTTGTATGTGACCTTGATGGTCAGCACAACCCTGTGCATCTCTGTTTTGGCTATGGTCACAGCCTTTCTCTTTGGTTTGTGGGCCAAGGAAGTAGACAACGCAGAGATATTCAAAATGATTTCACCCGCTTTTTCTACTCTTATCGGCGGCATGATTGGATTCCTGAGTGGTATCAAACTGATGGCAAATGAGGATGATAAGAAATGATAGGACTAGACGCACTATTGCAGGTGGGTAGCAAGCTCATTGACAAGCTCATTCCTGACCCTGACGCAAAAGCCCGGGCGCAGCTGGAGTTAACCAAGCTGGCGCAGGACGGTGAGTTAGCAAAGATGGCTAACGAAACCAAACTGTTTGAGGTTGAGCAGGAAAACGTCACCAGACGAGTTGAAGCTGACATGGCTAGTGACAGTTGGCTTTCCAAAAATATACGCCCTATGACTCTTATATTCCTTTTGGTGGCCTATTCTGGCTTTGCCATTGCCTCTATCTTTGAATTAGAGACACGTGGAGCATACGTAGAACTACTAGGGCAGTGGGGAATGCTGGTCATGTCCTTCTACTTTGGTGGCAGGACTATGGAAAAGATTGCAGACAGGGTTAAGAAATGAACTTGACAGAACACTTTACCCTTGAAGAGTTGACGCACACAGACCACAGAGAGTTTGAGAATGTCCCCAATGAACAAGAGCTGGAAAACCTTAAACGACTTGCAGCCTTCCTTGAAGAAGTCAAAACAGCACTTGGAGGAAAGCCCATCATGGTTAACTCCGCTTTTAGAAGCAAGCAAGTCAATGATGCTGTTGGCTCTAAAGATACTAGCCAGCATCGTATTGGTTGTGCTGTGGACATCCGAGTACCTCAACTAACTCCGGACGAAGTGGTGAAGACCATCATGGCCTCTGGCTTAGCTTACGACCAGCTTATTCGTGAGTTTGACAGGTGGACACACGTGAGCATTCCCAATACCATAGAGGCTAAGCCACGCAAACAAACGCTCATTATTGACAAGCAAGGTACTAGAAACTATGCCTAGAAAGAAACCTAATCTCTCTGTCGGCAGAGGCGAGAAGCAATCTGTCAGGGCTGGTGGAGGCCTTACCGCTAAAGGCAGAGCCAAGTACAACAAAGCCACTGGCAGCAAGTTAAAAGCGCCTACCAAGTCCGGGCCGAGACATAAATCATTCTGTGCCAGAAGTAAGAGCTGGACAGGCGAAAGAGGCAAAGCTGCCAGAAAGAGATGGGGATGCAGATGAAGACACCTAAAGCTAAACGTGGTTTGTACTACAACATTAACAAACGCAGGAAAGCTGGCCTTCCAGCAAAAAAGCCCGGGCAGAAGGGTTATCCCACTGCACGAGCTTTCAAGAGAGCAGCCAAGACTGCTAAGCGTTAAGGTGCTGGCAGTAAGCCGCCTTCAAACAAGTATGTCCCGAAGTGTCCTAGCGACACCCAAGGAGCTGCCCAGATTTTAATTCCGTTGTCACGGGCAATCTTGCAAAACGCATAGTCCTCAGACAATAGGCGCTCTGTTTCCTTCTCAATAAACACAGGGAAGAACTCAGAGATTCGGTTGGCAGCCAGCTGACCAGAGGTGTCGCCCACATCATTGATGTAGCTTGCCACCACAGGCTTTAACTTTTCAAATACCTTACGCTTGATAAGCATGAAACCAGTACCCCCGGCAAATATTTCCACAGGCTTGTCACGTGGTACAGTCACTTCCCCTTTGTAGTCCACAAGGTTGACCACCATGCTTCCAGTGAAGTGGCGTAAGTGTTCAGGTGCATACCCCTTTTTCACAGCCATGTCCACAGTTCTCCAGTTGATTTCCTTCTTGGGATATATCCCGCAAATAATATCTTTGTCTGCTTCCATCATGCTGATAATGTCGGCAGGATTAAAGCGAATATCTGCGTCAATAAACATCAAATGAGTGCATTCCTTGCGCTGCATAAAACCATGCACAAGGCCATTACGGGCACGCTGCACTAGGCTTTCGTTGAACATGAATGAGAAAGATACGTCAATATCTTTTTCCTTCAACATACCCGGCAGAGGGATAAGAGACTGACAAAAGAATCCAGTTGTCATGCCACCATACATCGGTGTCGTAACAAACAGGTGAGGCTTCTTCTTAGCTTTTTCTTTCTTTACGGGTGCTGCTTTCACAGCTGTTTTTTTCGTTGCCATTTTTACTCCTTTGTGATGAATGACATACCATCTTCAAACCCTGCTTTGTATGCCAAGTCCCAGATTTCTTTGATGGTCATATTGATAAGTTCTACGATATGTTCTCTATCCTCAGAACATACTTGCCCGTCTTGGAGGATTTCCTCCAGCCGTGGACATGAATTTTGATGTTGGCTTTGCGTACCCATGCAACACTCTCGCTTTCTTGTATCTTTTTAATACGGGAGGAGACACCAGATGCGGTTACCTGCACAGCCAGTATCTCCTCTCCCCGTAAACATAGTAGGTCACACCACCCCCAGAGGTCTTTCCGCACACGTGCAAAAGGATTCCAGTGTTCAACGATTTCCACCAGATAACCCTCTTCTCTGAGGTATGCCAGTGACCGCTGAGTAGGTGATGTTTTAGTAGCCATCAGAAGGGCACGTCATCATCGCTGACTCTAGGCTTTGTAAACGTAGCTTTCTTCTCATAGCTTGGAGTGACTTCACGAGGTGTCTCCCGCTGCTTCTTACTCCAGTTGTCTTCAGATAAAGACAGCAGGTCTACGCCTCTACTGGTAGGCTTTTTCCACGCACCAATCTTGAGTTTCTCCCCTGCTTTGTAATCCATCGCAAGTATGAGAAAACCTTTAAAGTCAGGAGCATCTGGAGACTTTCTGTTCTCTTCAAACTCCCAATACATAACCCCTTTGCCGGGCATTTCTTTGTGTAAATTACTCATCTTTTCCCTTTCGTAAGTGATAACGGGCATACTCTCGCCCACCTTCTTTAACCATCTCTGTAAAGATATGGTGTCCCTGCCTTCGCAGATATTCGATATGTGCTGCAAGTCTGAAGCTCCCATAGTTTTCTAGGGCATCCTTTGGTGTAAGTGCCCCTATGTTGGTAAGATGGTTCAAAATATTTCCTCGCTGCGTCCCGTGTCGGGATAAACCGGTAGGGACTGTTCGGGCTTTGGGGAGAGGGATACTCCCGCTTCTACAAGCAGTGAACGTATCTTGATTTTCTGCATACTGTCCAAGCTCTCCAACATGTTCATGTTGACTGCTTTGAGACTGTCCAGCTTCTCTGCTTTCACATCGTCCGGCAGCTTCTCTGCTTTATGTATCCTTGCCACCATGCTAACGTAAGCAACTACCCATTCATCTTTTTCGTGAAAGGCTGAGTAAGGTTCATCATTGCCGGGGATGTAGAGCTTGAAAGCCCCGTCATCTATGACCAGCTCGGTAATGTCTACCCTCTCTGCTGTGCCCATATCTTTTGCTGGTGTAGGCGTAAAGTCCTGTACTTCCTCTGGCGTGTAGACACCCACAACACAGCCGGGGTAGACGCTTCTGATACCCTCGCTGGCAACTCTAGCTCTGAGCATTGCTCGGGGATAATTCTTCCAGTTGTCTTTACTTGCAATACCAATAGCTTTCGCCTTGGCAAGTGTCCAGCTAACTTCAAGAGTTCCTCCCGAAGGATGACTGAATACGCCCGTGACTTTTTCATCTGTGTAATCCTTCCACTGCACACTTCCACCCGCTTGCTGAAACCTTGCAAGCATTGCGTCTGCCTTGAGAGCAGGCCTACCCTGAATAACATGGTAGTCACGCATGGCGACAGCTGGGTGCAGGTTCTCTGCTTGGCACAGCAGCATGATTGCCATAGCTTCTTGAGGGTTCTTAAACCCGAACATCTTGCTACCAGCAGCCACTTCTGCCATAGCCTGTACTTCTGAAAACGGAACTAGATTTGACATGATTAACCTTTCACCAAAAATCGGCGTGAGCCGGGGGTTTCTACTTCAAACTGCTTGTAAATGTCGGGCATGGCTTGTTGAAAGAGTGTGCTGCTGAACCTGTTACTGGATTTAGCGTTCTTCCACGTGGCGAGGACTTTCCCGTCTACTGAGGTCAGCAGGGCTTTGTCTTGCATGTAACCTTGGATAAGGGTCTGGTAAGCGTCTTCACGCTCTTCTAGCGCCTTTATTTCCCCTTTAATGAGGGCTAGGGTGCGGCAAGCCTCTTCTACTGCTTGCGAGGCTGTTTTAGCATTGCCATCATCATGCTTGTACATGACCTTCGCTTGGTCAGTATTCTCGGGCGGCATGGGTTGTCTTGTCTGAACACGTGCCCAATACTGAGCCATGTCAGTAATCAGCATGGTTTTATCAATTTCTTTAATTTCAAAAGGAATGAGGACAAACTCCTGACCACCAAAAAGGACAGCCAGATAAATCTTGTCCACACCAAAGACTGCTGCTTCGTGGACGAGCTGAGCGTAATCCGCAACAGGTATATTTCCAGTCTCAGCATCAAACTTATTGCGGACACCAGCGTTATAGTTTTTACATTCCACGAGGATTGTTTTGCCATTCTCAGTTCCTGCAAAGTCAAAGTGAGACTTGAGCCAAAGTTCAGTCTTGTGGGTTAGAGCCTCTTCTACCTTGTGCAGCTCAACCTTTAACTTGTTTTGGGCTAACCTACCAATGACAGGTTCTAGTACGTGCCCCATCTGTACAGCTTCTATGCCGGACAGGTCGGGTATGTCCATCATGCCCAGTTTGGTGAGGATGACTTCGTTGGCTTTACCGTTGGCAGCCTTGCGGCTATCGCCTGACCACCAAGCAGAGTTACGGGTTTGGGGGGAGAAATCAGACATGGTTACTTTCCTTTTCTGTAAAGAGAAGCGCAGCAAGGCCGCACTCTTTGTTGTGGGGCATACGCATAACGCTGCACCATTCAAGTTGGTCTATGGGGGTTGGTTTCCCGTCTACGGGAGAGATGACAGACAGAGCTGTGCATTTTGCTAAATGCGTCTTCTCTTTTTCCGTGCCTACCAAATGGTAATGCTTGCAGTTGATACACAGTTTCATAATGGGTGACTACCTTTCCGTTTTGTTGAGAGCAACATGCTCAGTGGTGATTATACAGTTATGTGATTAGAGTTTGTCAAGTGTTTATTTCTCCTTCCTTTAAATTATTTATTTGACGTTTACGCCATCCCCGAGAACCACTAGGGCTTGCAGCACTGTTGACGGGTGCTGGCGTATCCCCTCTCTCTGCATCGCTAGTACCTTCTGTGCTTGACCTTTTGTCATGCTGATATAGCTTGTTGAGTAAGAGGGTAACCTCTCTGAGGCGTGCGTATGTAGCGATGTGGGGGTTGAGTTTGTAGGCACGGGTTAGCTTGTCCTTCCTAGCTTTAAGAATGTCTTTCACTGGTTACTCTCCTTGTCTTTTATTGATTAACTTTTAATTTCTAACACGCATAGAGTATTCACCCGAAGCGCAGCTTGTGGGTAAGTTATCCACAGTGTTATCCACAGGGATAGAAGCTCTCGTTTATCTAGGCTATTTAACGCAAGTGCAGCACTCTTGTTAAACCCGACTTATCTCTCACCCGAAAGATGCTCACTTAGGGATGACAAGGCCAGTTCGCCACGTTTATCTGTATCTGTCGCTTCAACATTTACAAGGGGCGGGTGATACCCCCGTATCTAGTCAAAGGCAATAAAAAAAGCCACTTACAACTGCCCCGTCGAAGTTCCCCTAAACGGGGCGAGGCATGTGTAAATGGCTTTCATTTGTTGACTTCGACGACAACAGCCCGTTTATATCACGGGCGTATAGGGGTTTGTCAAGACATTAGAATTTTTGGGGCTTCTTGTGTCAAATTACCCACAATCATTTCTGCTATCTTTTTACAGTCTTCTATCTCATCTGGCTTCAATAAGGTAGTCAGGGGGTAAACAAGGTCTGTCATGCACTTGGCATGTTGTTCCTCATCAGGTGCAGTTATAGCCAGCACTAGGGCGTTAACCATTAGTAAATCGGGTTTCATGCTGTTCCCCTTTCCATAACTAAACCTATTGCATGGTCGGTCATTCCGTCATTGCCTGTTCCAAGTTTTTCATAGGCGTCATACGCTTGAGCATAGTTTTTATATGTGCCAATAATTTTGCCTGTTTCTTTGTGAATTATGTAATGGGGTTTATCTTCGGTTTTCATAGGGGTTTCCTTATAGGGTCATTACGATATAGCAAACAACATATCCGGCAAACCATGCCAGACAAATATTAAACCAACCATCATCGGGGGGCGTGTACGGGCCTTCTAATAATGGGGGCACGTGTGGGCGTGTAGGGGTTTTTGTAGTCATAGGATTACCTTTCAATATTTAATGATGCTGTTTGACCTTACCCATTGGCCTTCTAAGGGTAGCGTTAAGGTTTCTGATTCTTCTAAGGTGAACAAATCAAAATCATTATCTTCTGTCCAGCCATCAGTGTTTGACCACAATAGAACGGGATTGTTTACGCATTGGATTGCAAATTGATTCATGGTTACTATCCTTTAGGTTGTGCCCCCGTAGGGGCGTATATGGGTTATTGACAAGCGTACTCGGGCATTGTGAGCATGACATGAGAGTTGGCAGCATGGTAGGCCTCTATGTAGACCATTGTTGACATGCCGTCACGGTAGGCTGGAAAGTGTCTAATCTCTCCCTTAGCCCTTGATTTTCCAATGCTAGGGGTTTTGGGTTTTGCGGCTTTTTTGGCCTTAACTATCGTGCCCGTAGTGGTGATTGTGGTCATGGTCAATCTTTCTTAATGGTTTCAATGTCAACAGATAGAACGTGATTGCTTTTGGCAATTTCATAGTAACGGCGAAAAATATCCATCTGACATGTAGTCTCGCCGTATTCCCGCCGTGTGTGCCCGTATGTAGAGCAGTTATAGGTTATCCAGTAGCGCATGTTTAGCCCCTCACGTCTTTAAGACCATGAACAAGGTCAGGGTTAACGTCATGGCCTAAAAATGACGTGAACGCACGTAATAGGGAAGCTCTCTTGTCGTTTGTCCAAGTGCTGAACCAGCGCTCTTGTTTGTCGCTGACAAGCTGCCAATCACTGTCGTGATAGTAGGCCTTGACTAGGGTTTTTCCATCAGTGTAAAAGGCTATCATGCTGCACCCCTCAATGATGCTGGAAAGCTGGCAATTAACCCTTGGTCAACGTGAACAAGCTGAATAAGGTTTTTGCTGCTGAATGAACGGCAGCGTTCAGGCCGCTGCAGATAACTGCTGTAATCACGCAAAACCTTACCTAATGTTTTTGCACTGCACAAAACAGCTTGATGCGTTCCATTGATGCTGTCATTGTGCCAAACGATAATTTTATAGATACTCATGGTGAACTTACCTTTCTGTAATAGTGCGACAGTGCACTGCAAAACCCACGTTTGTGGGCTTCACGCTGAGCTGTCAAGCTGCTATTGCCTCTGCTGTTGCATCTAGCATATTGATGTAATCTGCTGCCTTTTGCGCTAGAGCTGCTGCCTTGAATACTGCTTTGCTGTCCTCTCTGAGCGCTTTTAGCCAGTGGCCTATATAGCCAGCATGTCTCAGCTCACCTTGAATACCGTAATCAGAGCAGAGGAAAGCTGCTGACATTTCAGCGACAAGCTCCTCAAAAGCATAGGCAGGGTTGCCAAATCTGCCCTTTTCTAGGTCTCTATCTAATCGGGTTTTGCTGCCTGTCCAGTGAGCCAATTCGTGAAAGGCAGTAGCATAATAATTTGCTTCACTGTCAAAAGCTGACTTATTAGGCAGCTGTATTCTGTCAGCTGAGGGCATGTAAAAGGCAGCGTCTCCGCCATGACTTATCGCTGCCCCTGTCTTAACGATGCGCTGCTCAGCAAGTTCAACAGCTGTAAACTCTGCTGCTACTGTTTCAGCGGGCACAATGTCGATGCCCTCTACTTGCGCTGCATTAAATACAAAGTATGTTTTGAG